>ERZ1694980.520-NODE-520-length-14992-cov-3.947982_pt1 | contig 14992 bp, 10 predicted proteins | sample MGYA00581606_ERZ1694980 | MGnify/ENA primary metagenome ERZ1694980 (study PRJEB42213, sample SAMN07424368) | human gut metagenome | biome: ENVO:00009003; feature: ENVO:2100002; material: ENVO:00002003 | host: Homo sapiens | place: USA | collected 2014 ...
TTATCGTCGGCAGCGTCAGATGTGTATAAGAGACAGCTGCACGCCCACATGCCCAAAAAGCAAAGACCCGGCATTATACCGGGTCTTCAAAAACTCTCTGGTGCTCCATGGCGGATTCGAACCGTCGACCTTGGGATTAGAAGTCCCCTGCTCTATCCAACTGAGCTAATGGAGCATAAAGCCGGGCGTCCAAGCGGGTACAAGTTCACACGGCCAATAAATTATAACCTACTTGAACTGGTCGTGGTACGCCTTGCAGACCTCGTCCACGGGACCATCCATGCGCAGATCACCCTTCTCGATCCACACAGCACGCTGGCAAATACGCTCAACCTGCTCCATGGAGTGAGAAACGAACAAGACCGTGACGTCGCCACTCTCAATAAAGTGCTGAATACGGCGCTCGCATTTCTGCTGGAAAAAGACATCGCCAACAGAAAGCGTCTCATCGACGATGAGAATATCGGGCTCGGTAATCGTAGCGATAGCAAAGGCGATACGCGCGACCATACCCGACGAGAAGTTCTTCAAGGGCATGTCAACGAAGTCTTTAAGCTCGGCGAACTCAATAATCTCGTCAAAACTAGCGTCGATAAACTCCTTGGTATAGCCAAGCAGCGCACCGTTCAGATAGATGTTCTCACGAGCCGTAAGCTCCGGGTCAAAGCCAGCACCAAGCTCAATCAGCGGCGCAATATTGCCGTGAACCTTAACCTCACCTTCGCTGGGCTCCAAAACGCCAGCAATGATCTTGAGCATCGTAGACTTACCGGAACCGTTAGTACCAACAAGGCCAACGACCTCGCCGCGATGCACATTAAACGAAATGTGCTTAAGCGCACGGAACTCCTCAAAGAACAGCTCGTGCTTGGCGAGCTTAATAAAGTACTCCTTGAGATTCGTAAGCGACTCGGACGCCATGTTAAAGATCATGGTGACGTCTTTGACCTCAACAGCAAGGGGCTGCTTGCTGTAATCAATAGCAGATTCAGTCATGAACAGCACTCCTTAGATGTAGAGAATAAACTTGTGCTCGGTCTTATGAAACACGGTGTAGCCAATAGCAAGAGCAATAACAGCCCAAACAACACACAGCCCAAAGGTAAGCGCAGAGGGCATGGTGTTAAACAGGAAAATATCGCGCATAAACTGAAGGTAGTTGTACATGGGATTGACAACCACGAGCACCTGAATCCAATGTGCCATCTGGCTAATGAAGTCAGTCGTCCAGAAAATCGGCGTCAGATACATCCAGGCCGTGATAACAACGGTCCACAGGTGCATAACATCGCGGAAAAAAACCGCCAGCGCAGACAGCATCATGCCCAAGCCCATGCAGAAACACATAAGCAGGAGCAAGCAAACCGGCAGCAAAATTAAATGCCAGGTGGGAAGCACGTGGAACCAAAGCATAACCAAGGCGACAGCAACCAAAGAGAAGGCGAAGTTAACGAGCGAGAACAGCACCTTCTGCACCGGAAAGACCCAACGGTGCACCTTGACCTTCTTAAGCAGCGAGGAAGCCCAAATGATGGACATAAGCGCTTGGTTCGTCGACTCGGACATGACAGAGAAAGTCACGTTACCGACAATCAAGTAAAGCGGATACATTTCGGGCGTAATAGAACCATTGCGACCTTGCGCGAAGATTGTCGAGAACACAATCGACATAACAACCATCATCAACAGCGGATTGAGGACGGACCATGCCACGCCCAAAACGCTGCGACGATATTTGATTTTAAAATCTTTGGTGACAAGCTGCTTAAGAATGAACTTGTCCTTTTCAAAATCATTTTTAGCGTGAGAGGCCGGTTTAGCCACCGCTTTCTGACTCTCTACGTTGTCAGCCACGGACCATCTCCTTGTCTCGTAAAACATAACAGTGGAAAGTATAGCCCTCCCACGATGACGATAACCCACCGCAACAAATCTGGAGAACTAACCCATATCTAATCAAAGCGACGGGCGATAGGTATACTTTCGACCAGATGAGTCATTAAAGGAGGTCCTACATGGACTATTCGAATACCGCCGTCATAATTCCCTGTTACAACGAAGCGCTGACGATTGGCAAAGTTGTCGACGATTTTCATCGAGAGTTACCCGGTGCAACCGTCTTTGTATATGACAACAACTCGTCTGATGGCACTTCGCAAATCGCCAAGCAGCACGGTGCCACGGTGCGCCACGAGCCCAGACAGGGCAAAGGCAACGTGTGCCGCCAAATGTTCCGTGATGTCGACGCCGAATGCTATCTAATGGTTGATGGAGACGACACTTACCCCGCCGAGGCGGCAAAGGCGCTTTGCGAGCCCATCCTTAACGGCGAAGCCGATATGACCGTTGGCGATCGCCTGTCAAACGGCACCTATGCCGAAGAGAACAAGAGGGCCTTCCACGGCTTTGGCAACAATCTTGTTCGCGCCATGATCAAGTGGATTTACGGCTACAGCTTTGACGACGTGATGACCGGCTACCGAGCCATGAGCAGACCCTTCGTCAAGACCTTCCCCGTTTTGAGCGAGGGCTTCCAGATTGAGACCGAGCTCTCCATCCACGCTGTCGATCACCGCTGGCGAATTAAAGACGTGCCGGTGGAGTATCGCGATCGGCCCGCAGGCTCCGAGTCCAAGCTCAACACCGTTAGCGACGGCATCAAGGTCATCGCAATGATTGGAACGCTCTTTAAAGACTATCGTCCGCTCAAGTTCTTTACCCTTATAGCGCTCATCTTCGCCATCATAGGCCTTGCCCTCGGAATTCCAATTGTTGTGGAGTACTTCCAAACCGGCTTAGTCCCCCGCTTCCCCACGGCCATACTTGCGGCCTCATTCATGTTCCTGTGTGGGTTGAGCCTAGCAACGGGACTAATCCTCGACTCAGTTGCAAAAGTCGAAAGAAAACAATGGGAGTTACAAGCCTATAAAACCTATTCAAAATAAGAAGAGGTCCGGACTTAATCCGGACCTCTTCTTATTTCAGACCTAAATACTGTTCCCAAAACTCTCGCGAAGTCATATACGGCATGGCATCTTTCCATGCCCCCCTGACGCTCTTGCCCTCTTTACGATAGCGCGCCATCAGTTCGTGCTCTCGGCGGCGAATACTCTTGAACCGCGCCCGATCCATCGTGCGGACCGACCCCTTCTCGCGGGTCGGATCAAGAAATACCAGCGTCTTGCAACGCGTCGAATTGCCTTCAAGCGTACAGCTGCCATTCTTAACTGCATAGCCGGGCTTTCCGCGCAACAGCGCATCGGGAAGATAGTGTTTGTCGTAAGGAATAGATCTCCAATACTTCATAAATTTCGAAGGATGGAATTCCAGATTAACATTAGCGAGCACTTGCTCCGTAACCCCAGCCTTGCGAAGAAGCTCTGGATCCATTTCGGAAACAGGAATCAGCTTTTCGTTTAACTTACCCTTACCAATCATCGTCGCGGCGCCATCAAGCTTCTGGAGATACTCAGGGCCGCGCAGATAGTCCTCAAAGCCATCAAGGATAAACTCAGCAGCCTGATAATCCATATCGCGCAAGTTCTGACGTACCCCTCGCTGAATACGAAGGACAAACATTTTCTCATCAGCACAATCATCGAGTGAAATCATGGCAAAGAAGTTGCGGAAGTACTGGTAGCAGTCAACCGAAGCGCGGAAACGCCCCTCAAAGCTTGCATGCCACACGCAAATGCAATTCATGGTCATGTAGACAGGCTTATTGCGCATGCCAAACTCAACGTCGTCGCAGCGGATAAAGAAAGGCATGGGAAGGCCGTTCTTTTCGATAGCCTTCACCGGAATGCAGCTATACCACCAAGCCCCATAGGCCTGATCAACTTCAACGTTCGTGCGTTCATTTTCGAGGATGTCGGACAGCTTGCCAACATTCAAGTCCTCTTTTACGCGACGATAGGCACCAGTGGTCGCCACATACGAGACATCCTCGAACTGACGAGTAGGGTCCTCCATTGAGAGCATGGCGCCGTTAATAAAGGCATCCTTATACTTGCCTTTAGCAAGAGAGAGGAGATTGAACGTGCGGATCAAACTCTCGGGCATAATAGAGACATCGTCATCCATCAAAATGATGTGAGTGTACTGATCAGGAGTTTCAGTAGCCGCCATCATTCCACGTGCGAATCCTCCCGAACCGCCCGTATTGGGATTCGGGAGCACGGTGACTAGCTCATCGGAAAGTGATGCAGAATCGAGCGTCTGTCCATTGTCGACGACAAACATGTGGAAGTGGTCGCGAATCGGACCGTCCTCTTTGGAGATGCCCGCTTTAACGAGTTCAATATTCGGAAGAATGTACTGCTCATTCTTAAATGTAGTAGTAGAAAGAGTAAGATTGATCTGGTTAATTGAGTCCTCAGGAACATCAGTCAGATAAGAGGCGTTCAAGAGGTCTACGGAATAGCCCTCATCACTCTCAATCCTAAAACCGATCAAGTCGTAGCCGGTTGTATCGATATCAATATCGAGAACGCAAGGATCAATTTCATTGCCATCAAAAGGATTCGATTTAAGCTCGACAGGATTCAGCTCGCTAGATCTCACTCCATGAACGACAACCCGGCCCCTGCCAAATAAAGCCATATGCAAGACGACGCCGCCAACAGACGCATACTGATGCCATTTGCCAGCAGATAGGCCATTCACATACGTCAGAAAGTCAACGTGTCCATTGACATGAAGTGAATGCAAATCGTCATCATACGAAGCACCACCGGAGAGCACGCGATAGTAGAGTTCGGGAAAATCCTTTGCATGCTTTTCAACTTTAAGTACAACATTCGCAAGTTTAAACTGCATTTTAAATACCTTAATCAAAGCCGTTGTAACTACTAATTACATTCGTGGACAAACTTTGCCATCGCGGAGCGAACATCGGGATCAGACAAAACATCCTTTGCAAAATGATCATGCCCACAGATGTCCATTGGCATGTAAGGCCATCCAGGATAGCAATCATCAGCGACCTTTTCCGCTTTCGCGGGAACCAAAAAAGAGAAGCTGTCAAACGGATGCTTTCTTACGGGAAGGATATCGTTGCGGTCCCAAATTATTTTACGTTTAGGGGCATCAAAAACGTTATCAATCGCGTATGCAAAATCACCACGAGACTCATCGGTTAACAAACCTAGATCATGAGCCTTTTCATTAAACGAATCGAATACGCTCTGGACAAGATCAATCTCCGCAGAAGAAACAACTGTTCTCTGAGCTTCCAAGTCAACATCTCCGCACTGCACGCTAAGCCCACTGTGTGGATGAACCATCCAAGGATTATCTTTCCAAAAACTAAACTCACGTTCATTTTTGTCAAAGAAATCCATAAGCTCAATTCTGAGTTGCCTAAGTTGATCGTTCGCGCGCTTGGAATTCTCGGCCGCCCGGTCGTAATCGAAATGTCCACAAAACAAGGTATAAGCGAATTAGTTGAGCAAAAGCGAACTTGACGACACTTTACAAACCAGTCATATACGAGAGTGATTTGATATTCAGGGTCGTTTTTCAAAGCGGCAGTGAGCTTATCCACATCGGACCTAATCATGCAGATATCAATATCGTCATCCCAAGGAATAAAACCCGATCGAGACAAAGTGCCAACGAGAGAACCATAAGAGAGCCAGTATTGAATATTATTGGCAGTGCAAATCGCGTCTAGCTTACTCATCAACGCCGCGTTTGCCTGCTGCATCAATCGAATATCGCCCTCGGCGTCGGGTAACGCATCAAAGATTTTGCAACGGAGCTCAAAGGGGGTGAGATCGGGGTACGCACGCCGTGCCAATAATTCAAAGCGGAGGGCCATCTGTTCTGACAGACTTTGTTGGCGTTGCTTGAGCAAATCAATCTCTGGAAATAATCGAGTATCGAATTTGTAATTGATATTCATATTGATGCCTTTATCGGCCTGCTCAATACGGGCGAAAACCTCGTCAAAACGACGGTCCATATCCTCATGCATAGCATGCAACGATCGGGATGAGCCAGGGAGGATCTTTTTAATAGTAGAAAGCAAGGACATGGCTTAACCTTCGCAACGACAAACAATGAACGAAGCACAATTACTCATATGATACAAAAGAATGAGTGGGTCCCACCTTGAAACCCACTCACATGAAGACTACTCCGACGCCTCTTTCAAATACTGTTTCCAGAAATCGATCGAAGTAAAGACATCTCTATACGAAGCGTATTCGGTATAAATCTTATCTTTGTTACGCTTGAATTCCTTCTCGGCTTTACGAAAACGACTCCAAACCTCTTTGAATCGCTTCTTATCCATATGTCTAATGGCACCCTTTTTATTAGGCATATCTACCACAATAAGCGTGTCAACATCCCTGATTTTACCTGCGGGATAAACCCATCCCGCAGCATCAATAACAGCAACCCTACCGTTACGTTTAGCGGAGTCGTTAACAAAACGGTGGCCATTAATGGTCAGATAATCCTTAAATGCCTGCAGCCTAGACCTGTCGCCCCCAAGGCTCAGATTGCCAAAAGTCAGTTGCGTCAAGTCGACACCCAATTCTAGCGCCTGAGGGATGAGCTGCTCGATGGGAATCAATTGTTCCCTTTCACGATTTGCCGCCATAAAACGGGATTCAGCGACAGGATGAGAAATCCACTCCGGACCTCTCAAAAAATCTTCAAGACCTTTTACGGCAAGAGCAGCTTCATCGTAATTAAATTTCTTCAAGTCGAGCTCAACTTCACGACGAATCTCATAAAGAAAATCAGAGAGAGGCGCAGCACCAGTTGTCGCCTGACTGATTAGCGTATTTCGGCTTACCTGATAACGCTCCACGGCAGCACTATACTTAAACTTAAAGGAATTATGCCAAACGCAGATACCATTCATGGACATGAACTTGGGCTTGCAGCGAAGCGCGTACTCGGCGTCATCTGAACGAACAAATAAAGGCAAAGGCAGCCCCTCGCGCTCAATCGTTGCGGTAGGTATAACGCAATACCACCAGCCAGCATACTGTTGGGCAGTGTCCTCATAAAGGCCAGTTGGGGCCTTATATATCTCGGTCTCAACGACATCATGAAGTGAGGTCATATAGCCTGCAGGCTTAAGGGGAGAAAAAGTTCCCTTAGCAGTAAAGAACCCTAAATCCTCGGTACGCAAATTGGGCTCTTCCAAGCTCATCATGGCACCCGATAAAAAGGCCTCAGCATATTCTTCTTTGAGAAGAGAGAGCAGGTTGAAAGTGCGGATAAAACTCTCGGGAAGAACCTCGACATCATCGTCCATCAGGAGAACATGAGTCGCTTTAGGATTCTGCTCAAGTGACTCAATCATCCCCCGAGCAAAACCACCAGACCCGCCAACATTAGGATTTGGATGAACAGTAACACGCGATGAATCCAGGTTTGCACTATTCAGCGAACGGCCATTATCAATAATGTGTACGTGGAAATGATCAGCAATCTCTTCATCAGAATCAATAATGTTCTTTTGTAAAAGAGATACGTTACGGACAATATAGTCTTCTTTTTTAAACGTAGTAGTTGCAAGTGCTAGCTCAACTGGATGAATATCCAGTTCTTCACAATCGCAATAATAATACGCATTCCGAATATTAACAGAGCCTTCAGTACTGATATTAAAAGCGTGCAGAATCTCTCCCTCACAAAGGGAGAGTTCGATTTCAGCTGTACTCCATTCATCGGATCGTTGCAAACTAACCGCAGAGCCATCAATTGTAGAAGGAATCCAAGAATAATTATTTGCATACGTCTGCTGAAGCGTTAAGGCGGAGCCGCAATACTCGATATGAAGATAAAACGCCTTTGCAGTAGTGTATTTTCGCCACTTATTAATGGATAGCGCATTAAAATATGTTGTGAAATCAACATTGGTCGATTTCATGATTTCAATAGCGTCATTCGAAGTTGGAATAACGAGACCCTCCGTTGCCCTATAGCAAAGCAATGGATACTGCAACATCGCATCAGATCCGTTAAAAATCAAATTTGCAAGTTTAAAATGCATTGAAAACCATCCAAAAAATTCCTGGTGCAACTTGGCAAAATGGCATAAATGCCCATGGCATTGTCTGCATTCTCACTGATTTTAAGAATGCAAACAATGTACTAAAGGCATCTAATCAAAATGAAGTTTTAGCTCTTCCTCCCAGTCGGGCATATGGAACCCAATCGACTCGAGCCTGGAAAGGTCGAGCGCGGAGTGGACCGGGCGCGGGGCGATGGGGCCCTCGGCGCCGGCGTAGTAGTCTGCGGTCGATACCGGCACGACCCTGTCGCCGTTGCCGTTGGCGGCCTCGAAGACGGCGCGGGCGATGTCGGCCCAGGACCTGACCGCACCCGAGCCGCTGCAGTCATAGGTGCCGTAGGGGGCGTGCGTCCCCAGCACGTGGAAGATGGCCTCCGCCATGTCGCGCGTGAAGGTCAGGCGGCCCAGCTGGTCGTCCACGACGGTGACCTTGTCCAGTTTGTCATCCGGGTCGGCGACGCGGTCTGAGAGCGCCTTCATCGTCTTGACGAAGTTGTGGCCCTCGCCTATGACCCAGGAGCTGCGCATGATGTAGTGGCGCGGGCACCCCGCCACGGCGATGTCGCCGGCGGCCTTGGTCTGGCCGTAGACGGACAGCGGGGAGAAGGGCTCTTCCTCGTCGTGGACCTCGGCCGTGCCGTCGAAGACGTAGTCGGAGGACACGTGGACGAGCGTGATGCCGTGCTCCGCGCAGGTGCGGGCGAGAAGCGCCGGCCCGGTGGCGTTGGCCTTCCAGGCGGTGGCGCGGCCCTCGGGGGTCTCGGCTTTATCCACGGCCGTGTAGGCGCCGCAGTTGATGACCGTGCCGTAGAGCGACCAGTCGTACTTGAAGTAGGCCGCCGGGTCGGACATGTCGAAGGTGTCGATGTCGCAGAAGTCGAAGTCCTTGGCGACGCCGCGCTCCTCGGCCAGCGCGCGCACCGCGCGGCCCAGCTGGCCGTCGCAGCCGGTGACGAGGGTGCGCCTCGGCGCCATGGGGACGACGTCCTTCAGCATCGGGTGGCTGAGGTCGGCGTCGGATACGGTGGCCTGGTCGAGAGGGATCGGCCACTCGATGGCGAGCTCCGGGTCGGCGAGGTTCACGAAGGTGTAGGTCCTCTTGAGCTCCAGCGACCAGTGGGCGTCCACCAGGTAGGTGTAGGCGGTGCCGTCCTCGAGCGCCTGGAAGGAGTTTCCCACGCCGCGCGGGACGTAGATGGCCTTGGAGGGGTCCAGCACGGTCGTGTAGACCTTGCCGTAGGTGGCGCTGCCCTCGCGCAGGTCCACCCAGGCGCCGAAGACGCTGCCGCGGGCCACGGAGATGAACTTGTCCCAGGGCTCGGCGTGGATGCCGCGGGTGACGCCGCGGCTGTCGTTGTAGGAGATGTTGTTCTGGACGATGCGGAAGTCGGGGATGCCGAGCGCGCACATCTTGGCGCGCTGCCAGTTCTCCTTGAACCAGCCGCGCGAGTCGCCGTGGACGGCGAGGCCGACGACCTTGAGGCCCCCGATGCCGGTCTCCGCCACGGAGAGGTCCTTCTCGAATGCGATGTCTGCCATAGGTCTATCCCCTCCTACTGGCCCTGTGCGCGGTATCTGGCCTCGGTGGCCTCCTTGGCCGGGCGCCACCAGGACTCGTTCTCGACGTACCAGTCGATCGTCTGCTTCAGGCCCCCGGCGAAGTCGGTGTGCGCCGGCCTCCAGCCCAGCTCGCGCTGGAGTTTCGTGCTGTCGATGGCGTAGCGGCGGTCGTGGCCGGGGCGGTCGGCGACCCAGTCGAAGTCCTCGGGGTCGCGCCCCATCGCCTCCAGGATCATGCGCAGGACGGTGATGTTGTCCCTCTCGCCGTCGGCGCCGATGAGGTAGGTCTCCCCCATGCGGCCCCTGGTGAGGATGTCCCAGACGGCCGAGGAGTGGTCCTCGGTGTGGATCCAGTCGCGGACGTTCTCGCCCTTCCCGTAGAGCTTGGGGCGGACGCCGTCGACGATGTTGGTGATCTGCCTGGGGATGAACTTCTCCACGTGCTGGTAGGGGCCGTAGTTGTTGGAGCAGTTGGAGATCGTGGTGCGCAGGCCGTAGGTGCGGGTCCAGGCGCGGACCAGCATGTCGGAGGACGCCTTGGTGCTCGAGTACGGGCTGCTCGGGTGATACGGCGTCTCCTCGGTGAACTTGGCGGGGTCGTCGAGCGCCAGGTCGCCGTAGACCTCGTCGGTGGAGACGTGGTGGTAGCGGACGCCGTGCTTGCGGACGGCCTCCAGAAGTCGGAAGGTGCCCTCCACGTTGGTGCGCAGGAAGGGCTCGGGGTCGGCGATGGAGTTGTCGTTGTGGCTCTCGGCGGCGTAGTGCACGATGGCGTCGTGACCGGGGACGATCTTATCCAGCAGCCCGGCGTCGCAGATGTCGCCCACGACGAGCTCCACGCGGTCCGACGGCAGCCCGGCGATGTTCTCGGGGTTGCCGGCGTAGGTCAGCTTGTCCAGGACGGTCACGTGCACGTCGGGGTGGTTGTCGACCACGTAGTGCACGAAGTTGCTGCCGATGAAGCCGCAGCCGCCCGTGACGATGATGTTCCTGGGTTCAAAGATATCGGACATGAGGGGTTTCTCCTAGTACTCGCGCGGGCTGTTGACGATCTCGCCGGCGGCGACCTTCTTCAGGTGCTGCCCGTAGACCGACTTGCCGTAGGCCTTCGCGGCCTCCTCGAGCTCGGCGGTCGTGATCCAGCCGTTCTCCCAGGCGATCTCCTCGGGCACGGACACGGGCAGGTCCTGGGAGTGCTCCACGGCGCGGACGAACTCCGCCGCCTCGTGCAGGCTCTCCATGGTGCCGGTGTCCAGCCACGCGTAGCCGCGGCCGAGGGTGACGACGGACAGCGTCTCCTCCTCCAGGTACATCTGATTGAGCGTGGTGATCTCCAGCTCGCCGCGCGCGGAGGGCTCCACCCTATGCGCCTTGGCGGCCACGTCGCCCGGGTAGAAGTACAGGCCGGTGACGGCGTAGGAGCTCTTGGGGCGCTCGGGCTTCTCCTCGATGGAGACGGCCCTCCCCTCGCGGTCGAACTCCACGACGCCGAAGCGCTCGGGGTCGTCCACGTGGTAGCCGAAGACCGTGGCGCGGCCCGACTCGGCGTTCTGGACGGCGCGCGTCAGGTGGCGCGAAAGGCCGTTGCCGTAGAAGATGTTGTCGCCGAGCACAAGGGCGCACGGCTCGCCGGCGATGAACCCCTCGCCGATGGTGAAGGCCTGGGCCAGGCCGTCGGGGCTCGGCTGCTCGGCGTAGGAGAGGTTCACGCCGTAGCGCGAGCCGTCCCCGAGCAGGCGCTCGAAGTTGGGGAGGTCCGTCGGCGTGGAGATGACCAGGATGTCCCGGATGCCCGCCAGCATGAGGGTGGACAGCGGGTAGTAGATCATGGGCTTGTCGTAGACCGGCAGCAGCTGCTTGGAGGTCACGAGCGTGAGCGGGTACAGGCGCGTGCCGGACCCGCCTGCGAGGATGATGCCTTTCATTCAATCACTTCCAAAGTCAGTGAACGGAAAAATAAATCCGTTTAGCAATGTTCCTGATTGAGAGCGACAATTTACGAGCGGTTAAATCAACCGACGATATATTGATACCATCGAGTGAACAGATTGCTCGCACAAAATCAAACTCATCGCGTTTCAATTGCTCTTTTTTATCCTTAAAAAGTGAGTTCGTAGTAGATTCGTTGCACACTCTAAAATAGGAATAAATTGAGTCTAGATAGCAGACATCACTATTAAGTGATAGACGAATCCAATACTCCCAATCAGGGGAGTAACACAAAGAATCATTAAAGGGTCCAACCTTTTGCCAGCAATCTCTACGAAACATGACATTAGAAGGCTCTCCATAGATATTATGAGTTCGAAATGTCTTGCGGGCAAAATCAGAGCCTTTTAAAACCATATCCCGCTTAAAAGGTCTCCTCTTCATTGTAATGGCACCATTCGAATCAATAACACATGAAGCGCTGAAGCAGAGGGAGCACTTTGGATTAGCATCCAGTGCTGCAACCTCAGACTCAAGAGCCCCGGGTAACAAAATATCATCCTGAAAGAGGAAATGAATATACTCGCCAGAAGATTTCTCAATGGCATTATTCCAGTTTCCAACAAGACCGAGATTACTGGCGTTTCTAAATACCTTAATTCGAGAATCCGTTAGCTTGGAAACAATCTCAAATGTTCCATCAGTTGACTGATCATCGAAAATTAATAATTCGAAATCGCGGAAAGACTGGCTTAACACCGAATCAATTGCCTTCAAAATGTACTTAGCACCATTAAAACAAGGCATCAACACACTAACTTTAGGCATCCTTGTCCTCCTTATCGGACAAAAATTCCTCAATAAAATAGCGAGGACGATGCTTCGTCTCCATATAAGTCTTTCCAACGTACTCGCCGATGACACCCAAAGCCAAAAGTTGAAGTCCGCCAAGACACCAAATTGACATAATAATGCTTGTCCAGCCAACTTGTACATCGCCAATAAAATGACCAATTAAAAGATATACAAGTGCAAATAAACTAAAAATAGAAATGATTAAACCGGTGAGAGTAATTATCCTAATCGGTTTAGTACTAAAAGACGTTATACCTTCAAAAGCAAATGACAGCATTTTACCGAGCGTGTATTTAGATTCGCCGGCAAACCGTTTCCCTCGCGAATAATACACGCAGCAAGATTTGAAACCAACTAAAGGAACCAAACCACGAAGAAATAGATTAACCTCACGGAATTGAGACAATGCAAGAACAGCACGCTTGGACATCAATCTATAGTCAGCATGGTTATAAACAGCATCGACACCCAACGAAGACTGTAAGCGATAAAAAGACTGTGCGGTAAAACGTTTTAGAAAGGAATCACTAGAACGATCATTTCGTACACCATATACAACTTCATAGCCTTCGCGAGCTCTTGAAACCATTTCATCAAGCGCATTGATATCATCTTGTAAATCAGCGTCCATCGATGCTATTAAATCAGCAAACTCCGCTGCCTTGTGTAACCCAGAAAGTAAAGCCTTCTGATGGCCACAATTCCTAGAGAGCTTAAGTCCACAGAATAAGGAATTAGACTGATGAAGACTTTCGATGATCTCCCAAGTCTTATCGGATGACCCATCGTCAACTAACAAAACCTTACTGTTCTCATTAATCTGAGACAATTTTACTAAAGTGGAAAACTTCTCAAAAAGCCTTTTAGAGGTTTCCCGCAAAACGCTCTCCTCGTTATAACAAGGAACCACGAGATAGAGAATCGGCAATATGTCCATCTTTGTCATGCAAGCACCTATCACTTAAATGCCCAATACTTACTTAAAATATAATTAAGAGGATAAGTTACAAACAAGTTAAGCAGTGGACCAAGAATAGAAGAAATTCCAAGCACACTAACCCAAAAGTACAAAAGGATGTTGTTGATAATCAATCCAGTAAAAGCACTCGAAGCAAGTAGCTTGGAAAAACTTGAAATAAGTGAACTCAAATCCGATCTCTCATTATCAAAAACATATTTATTGTTCCAATAGAAGGAATTGATGACACCAGCAAAATATGAAACTATATTGGCGACAATATAGTTCACTCCAATAAAAAGGAGTGCCGCGTAGACTAAGTAAGAAACGATTGTATTTGAAAGCCCAACAATCGAAAACTTCAGAAATTGAATCACCGAATCTCGTTTCATTAAAGACCCTTTTCCTACTGTTATCTATAAAGGACATAAACAAAACAAGAGGTTCCATCATCGATTTGAGTATATCCGGGCAGTTTTTTAAAACCACTATATCCTAGTTCATCTTTCAGTTGAGAAAGAACCTCTTCTTCGCAGTCGTGATTATTCATGTAAACAACCAGATCATCAGAATCAATATAATTTCTATCGCAAAAACTGCTAATAGCTTTCTGATCAGGAATCAGCGCATGAATGCGAGACAATTTGGCAACTTCTAATAGCTTCGCAGTGAGCTGATAGTAATCATAAGAGACAAAGAGCCCCGTTGAACCCGCGTACTTCTCTACTGCGGCTTCATTGTCAGCAGATTTCGGATATAAATACAAAGCATTGGAATAAAAGAAAACAGAATCTGCAGCAATAATTGCGCAAACAAATACAGCAGAAACTAAAATAGTCCCCCGAAAATTGAAATCAGTATTATTTCTATAGCGAATTTGCAAATATCTAAATAGATACAAGAACATTCCAAATCCAAATAACAGTAATCCTGGATATGCCAAGCATATGTATCTTGACGAAGTAAAAGGAGATACATAGCAAGCTGTGACGTAAAAAACAAGGGATGAATTAAATAATAAAACTATATAAATCGACTCAGGATGCTCACGATTAATTTTTTTATTCCATAGCAAGTAGAAACAAAGGGCAATTGACAAACAGAAGCTGGCAATCAAAAGAAGCCTTGATCCGAAGAACAAATCAACGGACGACGAACCTAGAAATTGCCAAATTCGTCCAAGTAATACCATTACCCCTGATTGCGATGAGGCCGATTCGACATAGTGATTCCCAAACATGTTGCTTAATGCTGGAGGAAATATGATAAATGACAGACAAACCGATAAGACAATCGTGACTCCATATTTAAAGGAGAACATCCATCCTTTTCTTGCCCAAAAATAAATAGTAAAAAAACAGGAAACAAAAAAGAGATAAATATAGAAATAGAAGTGAGTTAAAAACCCCAATAAAGAAATAACAAATAGGCGGAAATAAACCGATCGATTGGCGAAAGCAACATTAAACATATCGTATAACGCATCAAGAAATGCTAGGGCAAGTGTCACCAATAACAGATACATTCGAATGTAGGTCACTAGATTTAACGCTATGGGACTGAAAGCCCAAAGTGCCATTAAAATTAGAGCGACTGGCTTACTCTGAAACACTTTGTAAGAAAGCTTAAATAAAAATACTAAACTGAGTGAA
>ERZ1694980.539-NODE-539-length-14503-cov-22.915075_pt1 | contig 14503 bp, 15 predicted proteins | sample MGYA00581606_ERZ1694980 | MGnify/ENA primary metagenome ERZ1694980 (study PRJEB42213, sample SAMN07424368) | human gut metagenome | biome: ENVO:00009003; feature: ENVO:2100002; material: ENVO:00002003 | host: Homo sapiens | place: USA | collected 2014 ...
CAGCCTGTTCATAGACCAGCCGGAAGATCAGTTCTCCCTCCCGGCCGGAATCTGTGGGCAAAAAGCACATCCGGTCGGCATCCTCCGGGGCGGTCTCAAAATAGCCCTCGTCGGTGTCGCGGGCGGTCTCTAGCCAGTTGCCTTCCAACGACCACGGGCTGGTGTCGGTCTCCCAGTCGTCCCCTTCCGGGTAGATGGTAAAATCGCACACGCCCTCGGCTTCCACCACATGGCCGTTCTCGCCGGAAAGGAAGGGGCTGAACACCAGTTCCTCGCCAGCGGTAGGGTACAGCTCCACCTCGGTGTTGGGGACGATATCGCTGATGTTGCACAGCAGCAGGATGGGCTGACCGTCCTCGCTGTAATAAAGCTGTTTGCCGCGCTGGAGCGGGTTTTCGGCATCGTCTGTCAGGCTCGTCTCGTAGACGAACAGGGTGGCATCCGGGTCCTGCGGGAAGATGCAGTACAAATCGCACCCGCCATCCGGTGCCACGACCCAGTGATCCTGCGGGATGTCATAGACGAAGCCCCACAGCTGGCGTAAGTCCGGCTGGCTGTCCAGCACCTTCTGCACATCGGTGGTCACCTCGTAGGAGCCGCCCAGATACAGCACACAGGCGCGGTATTCGTCCTCCCCTGCCAGAAGGCGCATATAGGCCACGTCCTCCGGCTCTTCGTATTCCTGCTCTTGGGTGCTGGGTGCGGTCATGTTGTCTCCGTCCAGCATTTTTTCGGGCTTGGAGCTGGACGCGCTGCTGCCTTTGGACGACCCGCCGCAGCCTGCAAGGCTGATGGTCAGCGCCAGCAGGGCTGCCAAAAGTTTCAGGTTTTTCATAAGTTCTCCTTTCTCATACCCTGCCGGGGCGCACCTCAGGGGGCAGCGCCAGGCGCCGGGTGTTGGGAAAAATCGTCTACGCCCTCCACCGGCACAGGGCGGCCGGTCTCGGCGGAAAGCTGCGGGTTCCAGTCCAGCGGGCGTCCGGTGCTGCAATAGACCGTTACCATGGTGTCGGTGTCCTCCCTGCTGCCGTTGCACAGCAGCAGAATGGGCTGGCCACCCTGCCTGCCGTAAAGTTCTTTTCCCAGCTGCGCGGGATACGCGGGGTCCTGTTTTTCATAGACAAAAAGTGTATCCTCCCTGCGCACGGCAAAGATGCAGTACAGCTCCCGCCCGCCGCCCGGCGCTGCGACCCAGCGGTCTGCCGGGATGTCCGCAACAAACTGCCACGGCTGTTCCGGTAAGCTGTCCAGCACGGCGTGCACATCGGTGGTGCGCTCCGGGACGCTGCCCAGATAGAGCACCCCGGCAAGGTCTCCGTTTTCCCCGGCCAGCTGCCGCATTGCGGCAAGCTGCTCCGGCTCAGCGGAATCAGCACCGGAAGCCGCTGTGCTGCTGCCCCGCCCGGCGCTGCCGGGAGCGGGGCGGACGGGGGCGCCGTCCACCGCACCGCACCCTGCCAGACTGAAAGCCAGTGCAAGCAGCGCTGCAAAAGTTTTCATGGCTTTCATGTCAGCCCCTTTGTTTTATGCCCACGGGTCGGCAGACGCCGGGATGCGGATGCCGGTCATCAGGTACTGCTCCCACAAGAACCACTGCCCGTCGCCCTTGCGGCGCAGCTTGATGGGGCGGGGACTGTCGGCGCCGCCGCAGGGGATGAACAGCTTGCAGTAGCCCTCCTCGGTGTTGGAGGTGTGGTTGCTGCCCACCAGCAGGGTGAAGGGCTGGCGGGGGGTATAGCCGTTTTCCGGCGACGCACCCACAAAGTAGGAGAACGGGATATAGCTCTTGCCGTCCCGGAAGCGGTCGTTCAGGAAGGAGATCTCCTGCCCGTTCAGCGGGCGGGGGCCCCGCAGCCAGTTGAGCATCTCCAGCCCGATGTTTTTATCGGCACCGTAGGCGCACAGCGCGCAGACGGTGAGGGCTGCGGTCTTAAAGGGGGTGTCCAGACTGGCCTCCGGCAGTGCCTGCATCTGGGCAAGGCTTTCCGGCAGAGCCTGAAAGGTAAAGGTGACGGTCTGGTTGCCGGAAACATTTGCGGCGGCCTGCTTCATCTTATCAAAAAGTCCCATGAAAATACTCCTTTCTGTTTCAGCTGTGAGGGTTCAGCTCCGGTTCGGGTCATGGCGGGGCACGGTCCGCCTGCGGACGATCTTCTGGTTCAGATCCAGACTGAGGTTTACAAAATAACCGTTTTCAAAATACCATGCAAGGTCTTTGGTGTCCATGCCAACGCTGTTGCACAGCCACCGCAGGGGCACCTCCGGCCCGGAGTGGCTCTCCACCTTGCGGGCGATGGTTCTTGCATGGTAGCGGCGTTTTTCGTTGCGTGCGAACAGAACAAGGGGCACTGCGCCCACCACGATCCAGAACACATAGCCTCCGATGTGGGAATAGTCCTTATCCTGCAAACTCAGGCAGAGGGTATACAGCCCACCAAAGGAGCAGAACACGCAGAAGGCAAGCCCTGCGTTCCGCAGCCATTTGAGGACACGGGGAATCTCGCCGCGGGCTTTTTCCGAAAGATAAGGGTTCATAAACATACTCCTTTCAGAACGAGCCGCCTCCACCGCCGTGGGTGGTGCCGCTGGAAGAGGTGTGGGTGGAGCTGCCGCCGGAATCGCTGGAGCTGGACTCCTTCGGCCGCTCGGTGCGGTGCACGTCACGGTACAGGAACAGCTCCCGGCTGTTGGTCAGGTTCATGCTGCCCTCCCGCACATAGCTGGCGGCGTTCTCCTGGAACGCCACGCTGCGCAGCTGGCTTTTCATCACATGGACGACGACCCATGCCAGCACAAGGCCGATGCCCAGCGCAAGGAACAGGTACATGAGAGACAGCGGCTCCCGGGGCAGGTTATTCACGTCATAGGGGTGGCCCGCCCGGGCAGCGTCAATGTAGGTATCCGACCATTGGACAAAGGTGCGGAAGGCACCGGCGTAGTCTCCATCGGCCATGAAGGGGGTCATCTGCTCGCCAAGGTACTGGATGCCGGCATCCGTAAAGGCGGTGATGCCGTAGCCGCAGGTGGAGATGTGCCATTTGCGGTCGCCCACGCTCACCAGCAGAAGCACGCCGTCCATATCGGAGCCGTAGCCGAACTGGCAGAAGTCATACAGGTCATCGGCATAGGCCTCCATGCTGTCGTAGTCCACGCTTTCCATCGACTCGATGGTGGCAATGGTCACATCGAAGCTCTGGCGCAGGCTCAGCTCTTCCAGTGCGTCCTCCAGCTCGTTGTCCTCGTCCTCGGTCAGCACCTCAGCGTCGTCGAACATGCGGTAGTACAGGTCGGCAAAGCCGCCCTCTACCGCAAAGGCCGGAACAGCCAGCGCCGCCGCAAGAATCAGTGCTGCCAGCGCCGCAAAGAGGGAGTGCAGTCGGTTGGAAGTCTTTTTCATCGTTCGTCCCTCCTTTACAGGATCCGTGCCAGCCACAGCAGCCACATCACGCCGTAGGACGCGGCGGAAAGGGCAGCCGTAAGGCCCAGCATCCACTTGCGGGCAGCGCCCTTGTCCACGGGCAGGTCACCCACGAATCTGCCGGTCTGACCGTTCATGGCAAACAGGTAGTTTTCACCCCGCCAGCTGGTGCTCAGCAGCCAGACCGGGAACAGCGCGTACTTTGCCTTGCCGCCGTGCAGCTGGATGCTGCTGTTATCCACCTTGACCGAATCGTAGCCGGTAACGGTCTGCTGGAACGTCTCCTCAGTGGAGCGGCGGATGCGCTTGTTGGCCCGCTCGATGCTGTCCTCGGCGCTCACATCGTATTTGTCCGCCACATAGCCCGCCAGATAGGCGGTCTGGAACGGGATGGCGTCCTGCATGGCAAAGGGCTCGATGGATTCCATCAGGTCGTCCTCGATCTTGGACGAGCCGTCCACCGGCACGGCATCAAAACCCAAGGTGCCGTCCCGCCGGACGGAGTAGTAGTTGGTCTCGGTATAGTCGTATTTGCTGTCCGACCAGCAGCGGGTCCGGGTAGCAGTGAACCGCAGCTGAGCGTCGGCATCGCTGTCGAAGAGCCAGAAGGGCACATACACGCCCTTGATCTCGTCGATGTGGTTCTGGCTGCGGAACACCCGGGGCAGCAGGGTCTTGCCCTTGAGGTGCTCCTGCAATTTGGCCTTGGCGGCCTTTTTGTCCAGCTTGAAGGGGATGATGAGGTCGGGCCGCAGGGCCCCGGCAAACTGTCCGGTGAGGACGATGGGATTGCCGCAGAAGGGGCAGGCCGAGGCGGCCATGGTGTCGTCGCCCACGATCTCGCCGCCGCAGCTCTTGCAGCTGTAAGTATGCAGACCGGCGGTCTCCCCTTCTGCCCAGCTGCCGCCGGGGGTGGTCCACTCCATCTCGCTGGGCTTTTCGTCCTTCAGCTCCTCGTCATAGCCCTTGAGGGTATCCACGTCGAACTCGGTGTCGCAGTAGGGGCATTTCATCTTCTGGGTGGCGCTGTCAAATTGGATGGCGCCATCGCAGCAGGGGCACTTATATTCCAGCATTCCTGCCATAGCGTTTCCTCCTGTTGTTCCAAAGGGGGCCGAGGGCTTTTCCCCGGCCCCGCTGTTTTTGCGTTGGTCTTCCCGCCGAAGCGGTCGGCTCAGAAATCCGTAGTGATGCGGAACACCACCGGCTCGTCCGGCTCGGTGGCTTTGCCGTGGTGGCCCACTGCCAAGAAAGCGTTTTCTTCCAGCGGCAGGAAAACATCAAATGTGCAGAAGTCGCCGCACAGCTGGCACAGGGTCTCGCGCTCACCCACGGGAAGGGACTTTTCCAAAAAAGTGCCGTCCGGCGCGTACAGCTCCCACATATAGCCCGTGTCCAGCAGATAGCCGTTGGGGCGCTTCATCATCACGGCGTCAAAGCTGCCCACCGGCTGCGAGCTGCGGGCCAGCTCATTGCCGTCCAGATCAAAGGCGGCAAAGTAGTAGTCTCCGCTGGAGTCCGGCTCGCCCACCGTCAGCAGCTCGTCTCCGCTGAGGTTCAGGGAGGGCATGCTGCAGAAGGGGCCGATCTCGTTGTCGCCCTCCAGCGTCAGCTCGGTGTACTCGCCGTCCTGCACCAGCACCGGTGCGGAGTCGGTCCGGTAGATTACGGTCAGATCCCGATCCTTGGAGGAATAGCAGCTGCCCATGTAGTCCAGTGCGTCGCCGGGCTCCTCCGGGTCGCTGCTGTTCAGATCGTAGCAGTAGACATCAAAGTTGTCCATGGCGTACAGGATGCCATTGCGGTCGATGCTGAGGGCGTTGCTGCCGTCAATGTTGTACTCTTCCACCGGGGTCAGCCGGTCGTCCTTGATGGCATACTCGAAGATTTTAGCAGACTGCTCTTCATCGTCCTCGTTGTAGAAGCTGAAGAAGTAATTGCCCCGGTAGCTGTCCGCATGGATGCAGTGATGCGCTCCGTCCAGTTCCCGGCGGACGTCAAAGGGGATGTACTGCGCCTTGAAGGTGTATTCGCCGATGGTCAGCTCCCCGGTCTGGAACTGGGTCACAGGGGCCCCTGCAGGGGCGGCTTTGTCCACTGCTGATTCCGGCTGTGCCGAAGCGGACGGGGCACTGCTGCTGGAAGCCGGTGCACTGGAAACGCTGGATGCGCTGGCGGCACCGGAGCCGCCGCAGGCGGTCAGCCCGAGGGCGGCGGTGGCAAGGCCCATGGCCTTGAGGAAATCTCTGCGCTGAATCTTTCTCATATCCGTTCCTCCTTTTGGGGTCACTGCACCTTTGCAAAAGCTTCATCGGCCCGGCGGCTGTACACTGCCATGCCGCCGGTCTGGGCGTCGTTTGCCAGATTGATGTTCTCCACAAAGCGGGCCTTTTCCTGCTCAGAGAGCTGCCCGCCCTTCATGGCGGCAGATGCCACGGCACCCATGGCACCGATCATGCCCATCTGGCCCTTCAGCTCCCGTTCCTCGGCCTTGGACATCCGGCGGCCGAACATGCTCGTCTCATTATCGTGGACCCCGAAGATGTGGTCCAGATGCTGCCGTGCGATGTGGGCATAGCCGATCTCCCGCCGGTCCCGCTTGCTGAAGCAGATGACCAGCTCCTGCTTGATGTAGGGGTGAGGACGCATGCCCCGCTGGGTCTGGGCCTCGGTGATGCTGCGGGGCTGCACCAGCTTGAGCTTCAGGCCGCCGCCGTTGAGGGTGGGTTCCTGGCCCGGCTCCTTGGCGGGGGTCTCGTCCAGATACTCCTCATAGCTGGCGATCTGGTCGTAGCGGATCAGCTCCGGCATCTTGCCCCGTCCGCCGGTGCGGTCGTCGATGTACAGCATTCCAAGCTCATCGCAGAACACCAGCCCCATTTGCGTCGGGGTGGAGGGGTATGCGTTGACCCGGAACTCGGTCTTGTCGAACACCTCGTCGAACACCCGCTTCATCCGGGCCATATACTCCATGTGCTCCTTGACCTCGTCCAGCGTCAGCTCGCTGAGCCGGATATATTTGGAGCACTTGTTGCCGCAGTCATCGCAGAGGAACTGTCCATCCCGGAGCTTGGAGCGGTGCAGGGTGCCGCACTCCTTACCGCAGACGGCGCAGTTCTGTTTTGCGAACAGGTTGGAAAAGAATCCCATCATGGTATGCTCCTTTCATTGCTCTGTATTTGTCAGGTCAGGTCTGGTCGCTGTCGTCAAAGGGGTCGCCGCACTCCGGGCAGAACTTGGGCGGGTGTGCGGGGTCTGCCGGCTCCCAGCCGCACTTGTCGCACTTATACTTGGGCGTACCGGCGGGCTTGGGTTTGCCGCACTCGGAGCAGAACTTGCCTTTGTTCACCGCGCCGCAGCTGCAAGTCCAGCCTTCTGCCGCCGCCGGGCGGGGCTTGCCACACTCCGGGCAGAATTTGCCGGTAACGGTAGCGCCGCAGCTGCACTTCCAGCTGTCTGCCGGGGCGGGTGCGGGGCGGCTGACCTGCTGGGGCGCGTCCACGCTGTCCGGACGGGCCTGCTGGCCCATGGCAAACAGGTTCTGGGCGCTCATGCCGCCCATACCGCCTGCACCGGCTGCCATGCCCATGCCCATAAAACCGGTCATGGCACCGGCGGTGTTGCCGGCGGCGGTCTTCATAGCATCGATCTGACCGCCCACCAGACGGGCGGCAGCGGTGGTGGGGTCGGTGGTCATGGCGTTCTCTTCCCACTCGGTGATCTTTTTCTGCTGCTCCTCCGGGATGGACAGGGAGTTGATGTTGAAGGAGAACACCTCGATGCCGCGCTTTTTGCGCCAGACATTGGACAGCTGCTCGTTGAGGGCGTCGGAGATCTCCAGCGTGTGAGCGGGGATCTCGTAATACTGCACCTTGTTGGCAGAAAGGGTGGCCAGCGCAGGCTGCAAAGCGTTCAGCAACTCGCTCTTCAGCCGGGGTGCGATCTCGGATGCGTCATACTGGGTGGAGACGTTGCTGCACACGTTGGTGTAGAACAGCAGCGGGTCGCAGATGCGGTAAGTAAAGCTGCCGTTGCAGCGGATGTTCACCGAGAGCTTGTAGCCCCGCTCCTCGCTGACCACCACACGGAACGGAATGGGGGTGGCGGTGCCGTACAGGATCTCGCCCAGTTCCTTGGTGTTGATGTAGTACACCCGCTGGTCCTTGCCGGTGTCGCCGCCGTAGGTAAAGCGCTTGGCCACGGTCTGGAAGGTAGCTGCCAGACTGTCGCCGAAGTTGCCGGTGAACACGCTGGGCTCGGTGGATGCGTCAAAGGTGAATTCGCCCGGTTCGGCGCACACCTCCACCACGCGGCCCTGCTCCACGATGAGCATGCACTGTCCGTCTGCCACAGCAATGCCGCTGCCGTTGGTGATGATGTTGTCCTCGCCGTTGTTGGAGCTGCGGCGGGAGGTGCGCTTCTGGCCCTTTACCATCAGCACATCTTTGTCCAGAGAATCGCAGTAGAAAAATTCCTTCCACTGGTCTGCAAGAGTTCCGCCCAGTGCGCCCATACCTGCTTTGATAAGACCCATAGTAATTTCCTCCTGTATGTTTTATTTGTGCAAACGATAACTTTCTGTTATCGCACGGTTTCCGGTTTCGGTCACGGTACAAGGGTTAGATCCGGGGAGTCGTTTTTCCAGTAAATGGGACGCGTGTCCCGGTCAAACAGCACTTCTCCGGCGCGGTATTTCAGGCTGCAACCGCTGGGGCTGCCGTCATCGTTCAGCAAAATGGCCCAGAACTCGCAGGGCCTGCCGTTCTGGTCGGTCAGCGTGAAGTACAGCTCGGTACCGTCCTCGGTGCGGCCCTGTGTTCCCTCGGCGGTGCCGGTCAGGGTGCCGTTCCACCCGTCCCATTCCACGCTCATGCAGCAGCTGCCGTCCGGCAGGAAGGTCATCCGGCGGATGCCCTTTGCGGACTCGTCTCCGGCGCGGTAAGTGCCCCACAGCCTGCGGGGGATGGCGGTGTAACCGATGTCGTCCCACGCCTCGGTGCGCTGAAAAACGTACCAGACCTCACTGCCCTTTTTGGGGCCGGTGGACTGCATCCGCAGCGAACCGTCCTCCATCATGGAGATAATCCAACGGCTTCTGCCGTCCTCGTTGAGACATTTCAGGTTCCAGCCCTGACTTTTTTCCCCGTCCCAGCCGGTCACAGCGCCGGCATTCAGCTCTCCGGTGCGGGTCTCGGCAGCGGACTGGATCTGCGGGCTGACGTATGTTTCCCGGATGAAGGAGACGGTCACCGTGCCGGTGATCTCGGCCTTTTCCAGCCGCAGGGTAAAGCTTTCGTTGCGGTCGGCGGGGGCATAGCTTTCACCCTGCGTCACCGCCGTGACTGCCATCCACTCGGCCAGCACCTGCTGCTCCCAGTCTTCCGGCAGGGCTGGAGGTTCTGCCACAGTCTGTTCGGTGCGCCGCCCGTCTGCCCCGGGCTTTTTTTGCGCCGGGCGGTCTTCCGGGGTGGAAGCAGCGGCGGAGACAGAGGCCGGGGCGGCGTCGCTTGCCGGGGTGGCAGTCTCTGCTCCGCAGCCCGCCAGCAGCGCTGCGGCCAGCAAAGCGGCCGATATACACCGCAAGGGGATGTGTTTCATCTTGCACCTCCTGCTCGTTTATCAGCCGTAGCTGTGGGTCAGCACCAGCGGGACCGTTTCGTTCGTCAAGGGGTTCTGCCCGCTCAGGGGGGTAAGGATCAGGCAATCAATGCTATAATCAAGCTTCAATGCAGCGCTGAACGCAACCCATTCCGGGCCGTTTTCGGTGTCGCGGATAAGAGAGAAGCCCAGCGCGGTGCCGTCCGGGGTAGCGCCCAGATAGGTGACAGCACCCTGATAGAAATAGCGGTTGTTGTGGGTAGCCAACTGGCAGCCGCCGCCTGAATTCAGGTCCAGCCAGCACAAGTTTTCCCCTTCCCCAAGGGTGAAGCTGCCGGTGGAATCTACCTGCTGCGGGCTGTTCCACTCAGCGGTCAGGGGGGCAAGCTCTGTTTCCGTACCGTCTGCACACAGCAGGCTGACCTCGGCGTCCCGCAGCGCCAGCGCAGTGCCGTTGTTGGCAATATAGATGGGGTCGGCACAGAGTAGGCTCTGCCCATACAGCAGGCAGCGCAGCACATCCACGTACTCCACAAAACCGTCCTCGGTAAGCAGGTAGACTACGGGATGGAAGGACGCGCCCAGCTCACCGATGCACACATCTACATAATTATTATAGGCGTTGCGGATGGGCAGGGTGACATCGCCGTCCAGACGGATATCATAATCCTCTGCCCATGCGATGGTCTCGGGGGTGCGTTTGATGGTAACGGTGCGGGTGTCGCCGTCCAGCAGCACCGAAACGCTTCCGTAGGTATCGGTAAGCACCGGCGTTTTGGCAGGGGAGGCGGGGGTCAGTGGAAGCTCCACCTCCAGCGGCCGCCAGCCGCTGCCGGCGGTAGTGTGGTATCCGGCAACAAGGGTGACGGTATTTTCGTTTTTCAGCAGCACGGTCAGGTCTTCCAGCCCGTTGTCCCGCAGGGTGTCGGCGCGCATCCCGGAAAGCATGCCGCTTTCCCGCAGGGAGTCGTAATATTCCCACTGCACCATGTTGTGGTCAAAGGTCTGTATGGCGGCGCGGTACACTGCAAGCTGCGTCTCGTCCGGGTCCAGTCCCATGCGCATGAGCAGCTCGGTGACCGAAAGCTTGTGCCCGGCGGCAAAATCGAAGCACCAGCCCTGAGAATAGATGGGGTCTGTACCGCCGTAGTAGCTGCGCACCACAAGGCTTACGCAGTCGCCGTACCAGTAGGCGTCCCAATCGATGTAGGTCTGCGGGCACCACTCGTCCTGTTGGAGCTCGGCGTCCGGGCTGTCCTCATACTGGGGTAGTCTGCCGCATACATGGCAGCAAGCTCATGATTGATATATTCAGCGTCCGGGCTGTCGCACACAAGCTGCGGCACATGGATGGTCAGCTTCTGTGCGCTGCCGTACTCGTCCCGGAAGGTCTTTTCCAGCGTGAACTGCTCCGTGATACGTTCCTTTTGGGCGGTAAGCGCCGGGGCATTCTGGCTGCTGCCGGTGCTCTGGCTGCTGCCGGTGCTCTGGCTGGCGGCAGCGGAGCCGGAGCTGCTTTTTGTGCCGCCGCACCCGGCCAGCACCACCGCCGCCGCCAGCACCGCAGCGGCAAGGCGTTTGTGTTTCATGGTCGTTCTCCTGTGATCTCAGCCGTAGCTGCGGGTCATCTGCAGCTGGGTCTCGCCCTCGGCAAAGGGGTTTTGCCCGGCGATCATGGTCAGGGTCAGGTTCTCATTGTACTGGTCGTTCTTGAACGCCGCCACAAATCCGAGCTCCTCATCGGCAGAGATGCCCAGCACCACGCCCTCGGGCACAACGCCCAGATACGCGGCATCGCCCCGATAGATGCGGCTGTTGTCCTGCACGCCCAGCTGAACGCTGCCGTCGCTGGTCAGGTCCATCCAGTTCCAACCGGTTTCAGAGGTGTAGTTGTAGGAGCCGGTGACGGAATAGGGGATCTCCTGCGCGCTCCACTCTGCCGACAGGGGAGCCAGTTCCAGCACAGAGCCATCCGCCCGGCGCAGGTTCACCTCGCTGCCGCTGCGTTCCAGCGCCACACCGTTGTTGGCAAAGTAGATGGGGTCCTGACAGATCATGGCATCCCCGAACATGAGGCAGCGCAGCACGTCCACATACTCCACCACGCCGTCTTTGGTCAGCAGATAGACCACCGGGCGGAAGAATCCGTCCTCCTGCTCCCCGATGCACACGTCCACATACTCGTTATAAGCGCCAAGGATGGGGTAGCTGTGCTCCTGTTCCACCCGGATGCCAATGTCTCCCCATTGGTCGGTCTTTGGCGCGGGGCTCAGGGTGATGGTGGCCTGCGTTCCCTCCAGCTGCACCTGCACACCGTCGTAGGTGTCGGTCAGCACCGGGGTGTCGGCGGTGGGCAGCGAGAGCTCCATATCCAGCTGCTGCCAGCCTTCTTCGCAGCTGTACTTACCCCGGAGCACCAGTTGATCCTGCTCCGGCAAAAGCAGGCACAGGTTTTCCAGTTCATTGTATTCCAGCGTATCCATTCGCATTTGCGAAAGCTCTCCGCCGAGACGCAGGCCCTCGTAATACGCGCCCTGCGCCATCTCCCGGTCAAAGGCCTGCATGGCCTGCCGCTGCACCTGCTGCTGCACGGTGTCCGGGTCCAGCCCCATGCGCTGCAGCATCTCGGCCACGGTGAGCTGCCGGCCGGTGGCAAAATCGAAGCACCAGCCGCTGTAACGCCACGGGGCGGTGCCGCCGTAGCGGCTGCGCACCACCAGACTGACGCAATCGCCGTACCAGTAGGCATCCCAGCCCACACCGATCTGCGGGTACTCGCCGCCCGGCTGCCCGGCCTCCTCGCTGTTCTCGAACTCCCGGAAATCCGCCCCATAGATGGCATTCAGCTCATCGTTGATGGAGGCGGCATCCGGGCTGTCGCATACCAGCTTGGGCACATGGACGGAAATGCACTGCACCGCTTCCTCCCCCCACACGCCCGAAACGTTCTTTTCCAGCGTGTACTGGTCGGTGATGCGGTCTGTCTGGGCGGCCTGCGCCACCGCGCCGGGGGTGCTTCGGCTGCTGTCGGAGCTTTGGTCGGCAACGGCGCTGGGGCTGCTCTGGGTGCCGCCGCAGCCGGTCAGCAGCAGGGCCGCAGCCAGTGCAAGGCTTACAAGGTGTTGGTATTTCATGACGGGCTCCTTTTCTATGGTGTGGTTCAGCCGTCTCCTATGCCTTGCCACTTGTCGATGATGTAGGCGGCCCAATAGGTCTTGTCGTTGATATCCACCACAGTGATGCCTACCTTATTCACCACCGGGTCGTCCTCATGAAGCCCCGGCACACCGCCGTAGTCCTTGATCAGTTCATCCACCAATTGCTGGAACTGGGCCTCTGTGGCGGGGTAAAGGCGATCCAAGCTGTAACGTTGCTTTTCTTTGTGGTCAAAATCCACGCCTACCCGGTACTGATCGAGCATATGGAAGATGGCTGTGGAGCCGGAGCTGTAACCCGCCTCGTGCAGACCATCCCACATCTTTGCGGCATAGTCGCCCTCCATCCGCAGCCTGAGCCCTTCGTCCGACGGGAACTCCGGGCTGCCGTTATCCACAAACATCTGCACATCTGCCTGAATGGCGTGTTCCAGACCCTTGCTGTACTCGAACTTGATGTTCTCCACCTTTCGCCGGGCCAGCTCTGCGTTGAAAATGGTCAGGATCTTCTGCCCGTCCCGGATCACAGGGATCGGCGGCGAGGGAGGCGTTTCTGTGGCAGAGCCGGAACTTGTAGAGCCGGAGGAGCAGCTATCGTCACAGGCTGCCAGCGCCAGCATCACCGCCGATGCGCCGGAGAGCTTGAGGAAGGTCCGTCGGTCATATCGTTTCATGGGGGTGCTCCTTTCTATAAAGCCCCGGACACAGGGGGAGTGTGCCCGGGGCAAACAGGGGGAAGTCTGGTTATCTTATGCCTTGTTATTTCGGAACACAACAGCGGTCATGTAGGTCTTGCCCTGAACCACCGGGCAGTAGATGCTGATGAACTCTGCCTTGGCGCTATCAGAATTGTTCAGCAGTTTTGCTACAAAAGTCCGAACGGCAGTATTCTCGCAAGAATACTCATCCTCCAGAGCCACCACATTCTCGGGAGACGGTTCGGAGATGCCGGCCATACCTGCCAAACTGTCCTTGCCATACTTGTTCCGTATCTTGTCCTCAAGTCCATTGAGTTCCCCAAAAATGATCTTGTGGTCAGGGTCTTTCAACGTATGCGGTGTCTCGTTGGCCTCTTCAAAAACACGTCCGTAGCACCTTATGGCACCCACCGCATCCTGATTGAGGGTCAGCTGCTCGTGGACAACCGCCCCTGCATCATGCTTTTCCTTCCAGACCTTGTTGATAGCTGCCACCAGCTCAGCTTCCTTGCTGCCAGCGGGCGCTGCGGGCGTGGAAGGGGTGCTGCCGCAGGCAGCCAGTGCCAGCAGGGCGACCGATGCGCCGGAGAGGGCGAGGAATTCGCGTCGATTCATCTCTTTCATGAGGGTGCTCCTTTCAATACAATATATGATAGATTACGGTTCGCAACTTGCGGGAAGTCCGTGCATCCCTGCCCCGCTTCAGATCGGTGCAAAGTTTACCATTACCGCCACCGTATAGGTCTTGCCCTTAATGGTGGGGCAGTAGAGCCCGATCATCCACTGCTCGGGATGCGGACTCGCCAGTCCATGCCCGGCCAGACGCCGCACAAACTCCCTGACCTCGCTCGGATTACTAGGATACAGTTGCTTTAATTGCATACCGTCATGGGTGTAGTTAGAAACTCCCGCAGTTCCCCGATAGCTTCCGTTTCCATATTTTTCCCTGATTCCCTCTATCATTTCAGACTCACGGCGTTGGTACTCGTGGAATACATCATCAGGCAAGTTCCATTTGCGGTAATCCTCTTCGTCTACTTCAGGTTCATAGAGTTCAAAGGGGCTGGCTGTAAACTTTGCGAGGTCGGCAGCCTCCTGACAGTAGACCACAGACTTGCAGATCTGAAGTTTGGAACTGGGGTCTCTGTGGACTTCATACCAGACCTCGTTGATGGCTTTGAACAGGGCCATCTCTTTGCTCTCAGAGGCCGGAGGTGCGGGAGGTGCGGGAGGTGCGGAGGGCCCGCCGCAGCCTGCCAGCGAGAGCGCCACAACGGCTGCGCCGGTAAGGGTGAGGAATTCGCGTCGGTTCATCTCTTTCATGGGGTGCTCCTTTCTCTTTGTCCCCCCTGCTTTTTAGGGGGGCTGGTTTGGGTATTCTCTGCACTTGCAGTCCGCTCCATCTTATGCTATTCTTATGAATAGAATCCGCAGTTGCCCGTTGACACGTTTTGTGCACAGCGACAGGCTTTCTGCACCGGCGCAGGACCTCTTCTGTTTGTACTGTATCATACCCGGGAAAAAATTGCCCCCTCAGAAAAGCCATTTTTGGGGGGCAATTCCAAAAAAATTTTTGGGGTTTGGGGCTTCCCCCTCAAAAAATCCCCCCAAAAAGCCCAAAATTGGGGGGATTT
>ERZ1694980.560-NODE-560-length-13952-cov-6.495934_pt1 | contig 13952 bp, 9 predicted proteins | sample MGYA00581606_ERZ1694980 | MGnify/ENA primary metagenome ERZ1694980 (study PRJEB42213, sample SAMN07424368) | human gut metagenome | biome: ENVO:00009003; feature: ENVO:2100002; material: ENVO:00002003 | host: Homo sapiens | place: USA | collected 2014 ...
ATCCATTGGTATGTACCGCGTTCAACGCCGACTTCGATGGTGACCAGATGGCTGTGCATCTTCCACTTTCTGTAGAAGCACAGGCAGAGTGCCGTTTTATGTTACTTTCACCGAATAACCTGTTAAAACCATCTGATGGTGGTCTTGTTGCCGTTCCTTCACAGGATATGGTACTTGGTATCTACTATCTGACACAGGAGAGACCGGGAGCAAAAGGAGAAGGTAAATTCTTCAAGAGTGTAAACGAAGCAATTCTTGCATACGAGAATGGTGTAGTAACACTTCACTCAAGAATCACCGTCCGCATGACAAAGACCATGCCGGATGGAACAACACTTACCGGAAATGTAGAATCTACACTGGGACGCTTCATTTTTAATGAGATCATTCCACAGGATCTTGGATTTGTAGACAGAAGCATTCCGGGCAATGAATTAAAACTGGAAGTAGATTTCCTCGTTGCAAAGAAACAGAATAAACAGATTCTGGAAAAAGTAATCAATATCCATGGTGCAACAAAGACAGCAGAAGTTCTTGATGCCGTAAAAGCTATGGGTTACAAATATTCCACAAGAGCAGCTATGACCGTATCCATTTCCGATATGACCGTACCGCCTCAGAAACCGCAGATGATCAAAGATGCACAGGATACTGTTGACCGTATCATGAAACAGTATAAACGTGGTCTTATCACTGAGGAAGAGCGTTACAAAGAGGTTGTTGAAACCTGGAAAGAGACCGATGAGGAACTGACACATGCACTTCTTTCCGGACTTGATAAATACAACAACATCTTCATGATGGCTGACTCCGGAGCCCGTGGTTCCGATAAACAGATCAAACAGCTTGCCGGTATGCGTGGACTTATGGCAGATACAACCGGTCGTACGATCGAGCTGCCGATCAAGTCAAACTTCCGTGAAGGTCTTGACGTACTCGAATACTTCATGTCCGCACATGGTGCCCGTAAAGGTCTTTCCGATACCGCACTTCGTACGGCTGACTCCGGTTACCTGACCAGACGTCTTGTTGATGTTTCACAGCACATGATCGTTCGTGAGTCTGACTGCTGTGAGGGTACAGGCAGAGAGATTCCGGGAATGTGGGTAACTGCATTCATGGATGGAAAAGAAGAGATCGAGAGTCTTCAGGAGCGTATCACAGGACGTTTCTCCTGCAATACGATCTGTGACAAAGATGGAAATGTCATTGTAAAAGCAAACCATATGATCACACCGAAGCGTGCAGCTGCAGTTATGAGCCAGGGTGTTGATGAGAATGGCGAGCCGCTTAAGAAAGTTAAGATCCGTACCGTATTATCCTGCCGCTCCCATATGGGTGTCTGTGCAAAATGTTACGGTGCAAACATGGCTACCGGCCAGGCTGTACAGGTTGGTGAGGCAATCGGTATTATCGCAGCACAGTCTATCGGTGAGCCTGGTACACAGCTTACCATGCGTACGTTCCATACCGGTGGTGTTGCCGGAAACGATATTACACAGGGTCTTCCTCGTGTCGAGGAGATTTTTGAGGCAAGAAAGCCTAAGGGTCTTGCTATCATCACAGAGTTTGGCGGCGTAGCAACGATTAAGGATACCAAGAAGAAACGTGAGATCATCGTTACCAATAATGAGACCGGAGAATCAAAGGCATATCTGATCCCTTATGGTTCCAGAATTAAGGTTATGGATGGCGCAGTACTTGAAGCCGGTGATGAGCTGACAGAAGGTTCTGTAAATCCACACGATATCTTAAAGATCAAAGGTGTCCGTGCAGTTCAGGATTACATGCTCCGCGAGGTACAGCGTGTATACCGTCTGCAGGGTGTAGAAATCAACGATAAGCATATCGAGGTTATTGTGCGTCAGATGTTACAGAAAGTACGCGTTGAGACAAACGGTGATTCAGAGATGCTTCCGGGTGTATTGGTAGATGCACTTGATTTCGAAGATACCAATGAGAAACTGGTAGAAGAAGGAAAAGAGCCGGCAGAGGGCAAACAGGTATTACTTGGTATTACCAAGGCTTCCCTTGCAACGAACTCCTTCTTATCAGCAGCATCCTTCCAGGAGACAACAAAAGTTCTTACGGAAGCTGCAATCAAAGGTAAAGTCGATCCATTGATCGGTATGAAAGAGAATGTTATCATCGGTAAACTGATTCCTGCAGGAACAGGTATGAAGAGATACCGCAACATTAAACTGGATTCTGATATCAATGAGGATGACGAGCTGATGTTTGATGATTTTGATGACTTCGACGATTATGAGGAAGAGATTCCGAGGGACGAAGAAAATGAAATCGAAGAAGCTCCGGTAGAGGAAGAATAAAATAATATTTATGAGAAGAACTGTCGCACCAGCTGATAAAAGTCAGTGGTGCACGGTTCTTTTTTTGATTCATAGGATTCTTTTTTCTGGCAGCTGGAAAAAATATGTATAATTCACAAGAAACTGGAAAAAATAGATAAGGGTGCAAAAAAAACAGATTATTATAGAAGAAAGTCTGAAAATAGAAAAAAGGCTTGACATACAGGAATTGCACTTATATAATAATTTAGCATGCATATTTAGGAATGCATATTTAATATAACAGGAGGTGAAAATAATGCCAACATTTAACCAGTTAGTAAGAAAAGGACGTCAGACATCTGTTAAGAAGTCTACTGCACCTGCACTTCAGAAGGGTTACAACTCCCTGCAGAAGAGACCTACAAATACTTCTTCTCCGCAGAAGAGAGGTGTATGTACCGCTGTTAAGACAGCAACTCCTAAAAAACCTAACTCAGCTCTTAGAAAGATCGCCAGAGTTCGTCTTTCCAACGGAATCGAGGTAACAAGCTACATTCCAGGTGAGGGACACAACTTACAGGAGCACAGCGTTGTTCTGATCCGTGGTGGTCGTGTTAAGGACTTACCAGGTACAAGATATCACATCATCCGTGGTACACTTGATACAGCAGGAGTCGCTAACAGAAAGCAGGCTCGTTCCAAATACGGCGCTAAGAGACCAAAGGCTTCTAAGTAATTTTAGGTATTGGACCGAAGTTGCTTGATAATTTAGCGAACCATAGTATCACATTTGTTGTATCCGGCATCTTCTGCCGGATGGACTATAGGTTGGTGTTGGGATTATTATCACAAACGATAGATTTCCGCACGAACATTATGGCGAAATAGGTGGTCTTTGACCGATATTTTACACATTGTGAGTACCGTTGAATTAATCGAAATGAAGTTCACTGAAACAGCCTGCCGGATAGCGGTATGCTGTCAGGTTATAAGGCTGTAAATGGCGGCGCTGCCGCACTCAGTAAATGCAGAAGTTTTTTCTGTATAGTAAATTATGATTAAGGAGGGAAGAACCGTGCCACGTAAAGGACATACTCAGAAAAGAGACGTATTAGCAGATCCGTTATACAACAACAAAGTGGTTACCAAACTTATCAACAACATCATGTTAGATGGTAAGAAAGGTGTTGCTCAGAAAATTGTATACGGAGCTTTCACAAGAGTTGAGGAGAAAACAGAGAAACCAGCTCTTGAGGTATTTGAAGCAGCAATGAATAACGTTATGCCTGTTCTTGAAGTAAAGGCAAGACGTATCGGTGGTGCAACATATCAGGTACCGATCGAAGTAAGACCGGATCGTCGTCAGGCGTTAGCACTTCGCTGGCTGACCACTTACTCTCGTAACAGAGGAGAGAAGACGATGGAAGAAAGACTTGCGAACGAGATTATGGATGCAGCAAACAATACTGGTGCATCTGTTAAGAAAAAAGAAGATATGCACAAAATGGCAGAGGCAAACAAGGCTTTCGCGCACTACAGATTCTAAAAGAATTCAGAATATCTCCGCGATGCTTCAGCTTTCGTGCATTACAGATTCTAATAGAATCCAAAATGTTTCCGCAAAGCTGTTGCTTTTAAATATGGAATTTTTGATCGCTGCGTGAGCTTTTGCTTTCGCGGCGATAGCATATCGTTAGTAAATTAAGGAGGAAATACCTTGGCTGGAAGAGAATATCCATTAGAGAGAACCAGAAACATTGGTATTATGGCTCACATTGATGCTGGTAAAACAACATTAACAGAGCGTATTCTTTACTATACCGGTGTTAACTATAAGATTGGTGATACTCATGAAGGTACTGCTACCATGGACTGGATGGAGCAGGAGCAGGAAAGAGGTATCACGATTACATCAGCCGCTACAACATGTCACTGGACATTGGAAGAGTTCACAAAACCAAAGGCAGGTGCTTTAGAGCATCGTATCAATATCATTGATACCCCTGGTCACGTTGACTTTACAGTAGAGGTAGAGCGTTCACTCCGTGTACTTGACGGCGCTGTCGGCGTCTTCTGTGCAAAGGGTGGTGTTGAGCCTCAGTCCGAGAACGTATGGCGTCAGGCTGATACCTACAATGTACCGCGTATGGCATTCATCAATAAGATGGATATCTTAGGTGCAAACTTCTACGGTGCTGTTGATCAGATCCGTACAAGATTAGGAAAAAATGCAATCGTTCTTCAGTTACCGATTGGTAAAGAGGATGATTTCAAAGGTGTCATTGATTTATTCGAGATGAAAGCATACATCTACAACGACGATAAGGGTGATAATATCACTGTTACCGATGATTTAGGTGATATGAAAGATGATGCAGAGCTTTACCGTTCTGAGTTAATCGAGAAAATCTGCGAGTTAGATGATGACTTAATGATGATGTACCTTGAGGGTGAAGAACCATCCGTAGAGGAAATGAAAAAAGTATTGAGAAAAGCTACCTGTGAATGTACAGCTGTACCTGTTTGCTGTGGTTCTGCTTACAGAAACAAGGGTGTACAGAAGCTTCTTGATGCAATTATCGAGTACATGCCGGCTCCAACAGACATCCCTTCAATCAAGGGTGTAGATCTGGATGGAAACGAAGTAGAGAGACATTCATCTGATGATGAGCCGTTCTCAGCTTTAGCATTCAAGATCATGGCTGACCCATTCGTAGGTAAACTTGCATTCTTCCGTGTATACTCCGGTAGTATGGCAGCAGGTTCTTACGTTCTCAATGCAACAAAAGATAAAAAAGAGCGTGTTGGACGTATCCTTCAGATGCATGCGAATAAGAGACAGGAGCTCGACAGAGTTTACTCTGGTGATATCGCAGCAGCAGTTGGATTTAAGTTCACCACAACAGGTGATACCATCTGTGATGAGCAGCATCCTGTAATCTTAGAGTCCATGGAATTCCCAGAGCCGGTTATCGAGCTTGCTATTGAGCCGAAAACAAAGGCTGGACAGGGTAAGATGGGTGAGGCTCTTGCAAAACTTGCAGAAGAGGATCCTACATTCCGTGCGCATACTGATCAGGAAACAGGTCAGACAATCATCGCTGGTATGGGTGAGCTTCATCTGGAGATCATCGTTGACCGTCTCCTTCGTGAATTTAAGGTAGAGGCAAACGTTGGTGCACCTCAGGTTGCTTACAAAGAGACATTTACAAAACCTGTAGATGTTGAGTACAAATATGCAAAACAGTCTGGTGGACGTGGACAGTACGGACACTGTAAAGTTAAATTCGAGCCGATGGATCCGAACGGCGAAGAGACATTCAAGTTCGAGTCTAGCGTAGTTGGTGGTGCTATTCCGAAGGAATACATCCCGGCAGTAGGTGAAGGTATCGAAGAAGCAGCTCAGGCTGGTATTCTTGGAGGATTCCCGGTACTTGGTGTACATGCTAACGTATACGACGGATCTTACCATGAAGTCGATTCATCCGAGATGGCATTCCACATTGCCGGATCTATGGCTTTCAAGGAAGCTATGCAGAAGGCAAGTCCGGTATTACTTGAGCCGATCATGAAGGTTGAAGTAACTATGCCAGAGGAATACATGGGTGATGTTATCGGTGATATCAACTCCCGTCGTGGACGTATCGAGGGAATGGATGATATCGGTGGCGGTAAGCTTGTAAAAGCTTATGTTCCGCTTGCTGAGATGTTCGGATATTCTACAGACTTACGTTCTAAGACACAGGGACGTGGTAACTACTCTATGTTCTTCGAGAAATATGAGCCAGTACCAAAGAATGTACAGGAAAAGGTATTAGCAGACAAATCTAAATAATAGACCATCTTTTTTTCCTGTGGAAAAAGTTTTAGCAGATAAGTCAAAATAAGACTAAAACATCCGGATTTCCTATAAAATATAGGAAATCCGGTAAGAAATAGCTTGAAAAACGATTGATTATTTTATATAATCAGAGTTAGCCGAGTTATTGAAAATAACAACTATAGCCCATAGGGCATCATTTTAAGGAGGATATTCAAAAATGGCAAAAGCTAAGTTTGAAAGAACAAAACCACATTGTAATATTGGTACCATTGGACACGTTGACCATGGTAAAACAACTTTAACAGCTGCTATTTCTAAAGTATTAGCTGCAAGAGTTGCTGGTAACACAGCTACAGATTTCGATAACATCGATAAAGCTCCAGAAGAGAGAGAGCGTGGTATCACAATTTCTACTGCTCATATCGAGTATGAGACAGAGAAGAGACATTACGCACACGTTGACTGCCCAGGTCATGCCGATTACGTTAAGAACATGATCACTGGTGCTGCTCAGATGGATGGTGCTATCCTCGTTGTAGCTGCTACTGACGGTGTTATGGCTCAGACAAAAGAGCACATCTTATTATCCCGTCAGGTAGGTGTACCTTACATCGTTGTTTTCTTAAACAAATGCGATATGGTAGACGATCCGGAGTTAATCGAGTTAGTAGAGATGGAAGTTACAGAGCAGCTTGAAGAGTACGGCTTCGAAGGATGCCCGATCATCAAAGGTTCTGCTTTAAAAGCTCTTGAAGATCCAAACGGCGAGTGGGGCGACAAGATCATGGAGTTAATGGATACTGTTGATGAGTACATCCCGGATCCACAGCGTGATACAGATAAACCATTCTTAATGCCAGTTGAGGACGTATTCACAATCACAGGTCGTGGTACAGTTGCTACCGGACGTGTTGAGAGAGGTACATTACACTTAAATGATAACCTTGAGATCCTTGGTGTTAAAGAGGACGTTCAGACAACAGTTGTAACTGGTATCGAGATGTTCCGTAAACAGTTAGACGAGGCTCAGGCTGGTGATAACATCGGTGCATTACTTCGTGGTATCAACCGTGATCAGATTGTTCGTGGTCAGGTTCTTGCTAAACCAGGTACAGTTACATGCCATCGTAAATTTACAGCTCAGGTTTACGTATTAACAAAAGATGAGGGTGGTCGTCATACTCCATTCTTCAACAACTACCGTCCACAGTTCTACTTCAGAACAACAGACGTAACTGGTGTATGTAACTTACCAGCTGGTACAGAGATGTGCATGCCTGGTGATAACATCGAGATGACTATCGAGTTAATTCACCCAGTAGCTATGGAGCAGGGTCTTACATTCGCTATCCGTGAGGGTGGACGTACAGTAGGATCTGGACGTGTTGCTACAGTTATCGAGTAATTTATAATTTTAAATTATATATTGCAGATTGTATTCCGCAATCCTTGAGCAATCAGGGGTTGCGGTTTTTTTTATCTAAAACAGTTTTTGCTGATGCATTTATTCTAAAAGAATGGTAAACTATTATCTAATGAGCCTGCAGGAAATAAAGAGGTAATAGGCAGGACTTACAGTAATATGATTGATTTAGAAAGAGGCAGAAGATGAACAATAAAACAACAAGAAACAGTATCCTGTTATTGGTAACGGCAGCCGTCTGGGGGGCTGCATTTGTGGCTCAGACAGTTGGTGGACAGACAATCGGAGCATATTCGTTTAATTGTGTCCGGTGTATTATCGGGGCACTGGTATTGATACCTGTCATGAAATTTTTAGATAAAAAAGATCTGTCGCCAAGAAAACCACAGACGAAAGAAGATTATAAACTGCTGATAAAAGGCGGAATCTGTTGTGGTGTAGCACTTTGTATTTCTACAAACTTACAGCAGGTTGGAATTTTGATGGGGGCAAGTGCGGGAAAAGCAGGTTTCCTGACAGCGGTGTACATATTACTGGTGCCGATTCTCGGATTATTTTTACATAAAAAATGTGGGATAAATATCTGGTTTGCAGTTGCTCTGGCACTGGTGGGACTGTATTTTCTGTGTATGCAGGATAAGAATGGATTTCAGCCGGCAGATCTGCTGCTTCTTTGCTGTGCACTCGGTTTTTCCATACAGATTTTATTTGTCGATTATTTTTCACCGAAGGTTGATGGGGTACGTCTTTCCATGATACAGTTTCTGGTAACCGGTTTGCTGACTGCGATTCCGATGTTTACAGTTGATATGCAGCATTCAATTTCGGGTATCGAAGCGTGGGCGTCAGCCTTTTTATCATGGTCAGCGTGGGTTCCGATTTTGTATGCGGGAATTATGTCATGTGGTGTGGGATATACGTTACAGATCATTGGACAGAATGGACTCAATCCTACAGTGGCTTCTTTAATCATGAGTTTGGAAGCCGTATTTTCGGCGGTATTTGGCTGGCTGATTCTTGGGCAGAAGCTGAGTATAAAGGAGATACTGGGATGTTGTCTGATTTTTTCGGCGATCATTTTAGCGCAGCTGCCGGTACAGCGAAAAGCAAAATTTGCAGGTGAAAGTTATGGGGAGAACAGGAATGAGTAAAAAATCGAAATATTTATGGAAAAAGATTATGATTTTAACATGGATGTTCAGTTTATTTCTTGGCATACTGGCAGGACCATGTGCGATAGACGCAAAGAATCAAAAAGAGAAAAAGGATTATGGCGTATTTTTAAGCATTGATTCGTCTCAGATAAAAAAGTTATACGGATATAGGCTGGTGGTCATTGATGCACAGTATTTTTCTGCAAAAGATATCCGTACCCTGCACAAAAAAGGTGTAAAAGTATATACCTACTTAAATGTCGGTTCCATCGAGAATTTTCGCGATTATTATAAGAAATATGAATACCTTACGATCGGAACTTATGAGAACTGGGAAGAAGAAAAGTGGGTAGATGTTTCGAATAAGGACTGGCAGAAGTTTATGGGAAAACTGTCGAAGAAGCTGCTGAAAAAAGGGGTGGATGGTTTCTTTATTGACAACTGCGATGTCTACGATTATGCAAAGACAAAGAAAAATTTTAAAGGACTGGCCAAAATACTGAAAAATATCAAACGTCTTGGAAAAGGAGTCATGATCAATGGCGGAGATGTTTTTGTGACAAAGTACAGAAAAACATACGGATCGGCGAAGAATATCATGACTGCTGTCAATCAGGAATCTGTGTGGAGCAGTATTCAGTTTGAAACGGGTACGTTTGGAAAACAGCCAGAAGATGTGCGCAAATACTTTTCCGATTATGTTCAAAAATGCAAAAAAGATGGAATGGAAGTCTATCTTTTAGAATACACGAAAGATAAAAAACTGATCAGACGAATTAAACAGTATTGCAGAAAAAATAAGTTTCATTATTATATATCGGATTCGATCGAATTGGACTAATAAACATGTATCATTCATGATTGTAAGGGGAGGAGTTTGAAAATGGAACAAAAAGAAATGGCAAAAACAAGACTGATTATTTATGTGCTGATGGCTTACGGTCTGACCTATCTGATGGGAATTCTGATGTGGTATGGCAGTACAAAGGGTTATGACCTTACGGTATTTCCAACAGCGCAGATGATGTATCCGGCAGCCGGTGTGATCATTGGACTTTTTCTGGCACACAAAGGAGAGAAAATCCTGCCAGCAGGTTTTTTTATTACGGTTCTGGCAACGACGGGTGTCCTGATCGTATTGGCACTTTTATCCGTATTTCTGCCGGTAAATGATTTGAACATTGCAGGGATGACGATGTCCGTTTATAATCTGATTTCCCAGTATATACTTATTATCGGGAGTATCGTGGCACTTGTTTTTCTTGCAGTAGCGGGAAATGAAAAGCGTGCGGCAGCAGGACTGACCAGACAAAACTGGAAAAGTGCTGTGCTCATTGTACTTGCGTTTGTGGGCATTTATATAGTAAGAACTGTAGTGTCTGTAGCGGTACAGGGTGTGTCTGACGGCAGTGGGATGCAGTATGTAAAAGAATGGGCAGCAATGTTTAAAAATCCAATGATGTGGCTGAATATTGCTGCACTTCCGATCAATTATTTCTTCGTGTTTATTGCATTTTTTGGAGAAGAATATGGCTGGAGATATTACCTGCAGCCGGTTTTGCAGAAACGGTTCGGACTTCGTGCAGGTGTGATCATACTTGGCGTTGTATGGGGATTATGGCATATCCCGGATGATCTGTTTTATTATACACAGACATCAGGAATCCAGATGATTTTTGCGCAGCAGATCACATGTATTTCACTTGGAATCTTTTTTGCATATGCCTATATGAAAACGCAGAATATCTGGGTGCCGGTCTGTCTGCACTATCTGAATAACAACCTGATACCGATCATCTCAGGAACGTTTTCTGCAGATGTTCTGGAAAATCAGACGGTAAGCTGGAAGGATCTTCCGGTTGCACTGGTGTTAAATGGATTGTGCTTTGGATTTTTCCTGCTTGCAGATGTATTTAAAAAGAAAGAAGTTCAGGAAGAGGAGTAATTTGAGTAAAAATTTCCTGTAAAAAGCAGATGGTGTCATATGAAAAAGCGCATGTACAGTAAAAACAGATCGTCGGAAAGATGATTTTACTGTATATGCGCTTTTCAGTACATGATAATAAAATGTTCGCGGAGCGTGTATTCTATATTTAAAAGCAACAGCTTCGCGGAAACATTTGGTTAAAACATAATTTTGGATCTATTCTTTAACAGTCTGGCTCCATTTACGATCAGAAGAATCCCGGCGGTGATTCCACCTGCAAGGACACAGATACCAACTGCCAGTGTGGAAGCTCCGGCAGAACCCATTGTCTTATAAATTTTCTCGTCCATCTTATATGCCCCCTTTGTTTGGATTTCTCATATTCCTAATGTATATTATTCTATCATTATTCTCATGAATATACAAACCCAGATTAAAAAATATCTGCTAAAAATTACAGTTTATCAGGTGCCCAGTCACCGAGAACCAGTTCTTTTGCAAAATATCCGGCTTGTTGTTCATTCAGATTTTGAAAAAAATCAGCCTGGTCAGAAAGCGGACGGTAGTCAGAGGTGGCAGGGAAACTTGCGTATTCGGCATAATATACTGTGTCATGTGTATTTTCGCGGTTCCAGTCATGAAAACCGGCGGGATGGATATGCGCACCAAGTTCGCAGGAAATCAGGATCGTTTTTGCATAGTCGCGCCATGGCCTGCCAAGATAGACGGAACCGGCAGGACAGTCTTTGGAGATGAACCGGCAGTCGGAAAAAATGTAGCCGTATTCCTGGCCTTCCGGTGTGGAGGCGGCAGTTACATAACCCTGGATAGGAGGGAGTGTATAATTTTTCTGAACCATATCTGAATTGGAATGACACAGTGCAGATGTATCAGAACCGGAATCATGCAGGGTGGATGTAGTGGAAACTAAATCGGACTGTGCAGATGCTTTTGTGCGCAGCAGGGATTCTAAGGTACAGTGTTCAAAATATGCGGTGGCGCTTCCAAAAATAAAATCAATATCGCCGCAGATATAGCAGTTTTTATAATATTGTCTGCCATTGATACGCGGGGCAAACTGTTTTGGACCGATGAAACCGCCAGGCTGTCGTTCTTTTTCGGGAAGCGGCCCGGTAAAAAGTGTGTCCTGATGGCCGAGAAGGCGGCAGGAATCGATCATAAGACGGTCCCCGTCGGCATAGAGAGCGATCGCCTGTCCGTGTGTTGCGGAATCCCCGGAGGCATTTTCGATGGTGAGATGCTGGAGCGTTACATCATGTGTATCGATAAAGAGGGTATAAGTGCGGAATGTACCGCGCTTACTGCCATCTTCCATCAGATCCAGGGCATAATCATCATAGCTGATGACGGTGTGAGCACTGCTTTCGCCCATTCCGCGAAGTGTGATATATGGTTTATTTATGGTTAGTTTTTCATGGTAAATGCCCGGTGCAATTTCAATGATAACAGGTGTTGTGTTATTAGCAGGAATTTGTGCAAGGGCAGAGCCGATGGAGGAAAAATGTTCCGGGTTGTCGGAAACATGAAGTATTTTTTGCATGGGAAAAGCCTTTCTTTGTTTCTTAATATTTTCTGAGGATAGTATAACACAGATATTGCCTGGTTGAAATTGGGAAAGAGGATGATTATAATGGAAAGTAAAATAGGAAAAAAGTACGGTGGGAGGAGATTATGGAACTCAGTTATAAAGAAATCAGAGCACAGATCTGTGATGTGTGCCATAAGATGTGGCAGCTTGGATGGGTTGCGTCGAATGACGGAAATGTGTCGGTAAAACTTTCCGATGGCACATTTTTAGCAACGCCGACCGGCGTGTCAAAAAGTATGGTAACACCGGAAATGATCGTGCATATAAATAAAGCAGGAGAGATGATCGAAACTGTGGACGGGTACCGCCCGTCGTCCGAAATGCGGATGCATTTCAGATGTTATGAAGAACGCGAAGATGTCGGGGCGGTATTACATGCACATCCTCCGGTTGCAACGGGATTTGCCGTGGCAGACATTCCGCTCGATGAGTATTCCATGATCGAGACTGTGCTCGCACTTGGTTCAGTGCCGATTGCGCCTTATGCGACACCTTCCACAGATGAGGTGCCGGATGCCATTACCCCGTATCTGCAGGAACATGATGCGATCCTGTTAAAAAATCATGGAGCGGTAACAGTTGGAGCCGATGTTTATACGGCATATTACCGGATGGAAACGTTAGAGCAGTTTGCAAAAATAACACTGACGGCACATCTGCTCGGAGGTGCAAAAGAAATTGACCGGGAAAATATCGACCGGCTTGTGGATCTTAGAAACAATTATTATAAAATGAGTGGAAAACATCCGGGATATAAGAAATATAGTGGTGAGTCGCATTTTGCTTCGAAAAACAGGGAGGATTGCAGATGAGTACAGGCAGACATAAACAGGAACGCGGCGTTGGGCTGCAGCCATTGGATGAGATCAATGGATATCAGGTACGTCCGGGTTTTTATAACAGAGATGGTGCGACAGCAACCACAAGAGGTGTCAGCTTTACGATCCATTCCTTTGGTGCGACGGCATGTTATCTTCTGTTGTTCCGGCCGCAGGAAAAAGAGCCGTATGTGACCCTAAAATATCCGGAGGCTTATCATATTGGAAACACATATTCCATGTTCGTTTTTGGATTGAAAATCGAAGAGTTTGAATATGCGTTCCAGTTGGACGGACCTTATGATGAGAAGAAGGGATTATTATTTAAGAAAGAAAATGTTCTGCTTGATCCGTATGCGAGGGCAGTAACAGGACAGCGTAACTGGGGAGAACGCCCGGAAGGCGGAGCGGATTTTATTTATCACGCAAGGGTTGTGGAAAACAACTTTGACTGGGGAGATATCCGTCCGACGGAGCATCCGTTTGAGGATCTTGTTATTTATGAGATGCATGTGAGGGGATTTACAAAAGATGCATCATCGGGTGTTACACCGGGGGCAGAAGGCACTTATGAGGGACTGCGCCAGAAGATCCCGTATTTGAAGGATCTGGGAGTGAATGCAGTCGAGCTGATGCCGATTTTTGAGTTTGATGAGATGGAAAGCACCAGAGTGGTAGACGGAGAGCGCCTGTATAATTACTGGGGCTATAATACAGTCTGTTTTTTTGCGCCCAATACCAGTTATACCTCGGTGGTGGAACATAACCACGAGGGCGATGAGTTAAAAGAACTGATCTACGAGCTAAAGGAAAATGGAATCGAAGTTATCCTGGATGTTGTATTTAACCACACGGCAGAGGGAAATGAACATGGTCCATGTTTTTCTTTTAAGGGAATTGATAATGA
>ERZ1694980.564-NODE-564-length-13888-cov-6.675269_pt1 | contig 13888 bp, 17 predicted proteins | sample MGYA00581606_ERZ1694980 | MGnify/ENA primary metagenome ERZ1694980 (study PRJEB42213, sample SAMN07424368) | human gut metagenome | biome: ENVO:00009003; feature: ENVO:2100002; material: ENVO:00002003 | host: Homo sapiens | place: USA | collected 2014 ...
CGGCAGCGTCAGATGTGTATAAGAGACAGCTCATCGGATATTCCGATCAGCATCACGCCGCAAATCAAAAACAGAAAAACAGGAAACAAAATACATAACGTACCTATGATCCGTTTTACACGTTTCATCTCTTTTTATTTCCTCCTGTCTGTCCTCCGATCATCCTTTTTCAATCCTGTTATCTTTTTTACATGCGGTTCTGCATGTCCTGCGCTCCTTCGCTCTGCTAAAACATCACTTCTTAAGTCTTTTGCATTTCCGCCAGACCTTATAATGGTTCTGCCAGGTACAGACTCTGTTCCTGTTTCCGTTTCTCTTACACTTTGTCCACCATTTCTCTCCTGCAGCCCATGATCTTCATTTCTCTGCTGATGCAGGTCTTTCCTAAATTTTTCCTGATCCGTACTGTTTAACATCGTTCCATAAGTTCCAAGTTCTTTTCTCACGTCCTTATCTGAATACGGAAGACGGGTTATGCTCTGTTTGTAACGGATGTCCTCTAACGGTGTTCCTATTCGCTCTGCCTTCTGGTCATTTTTCCTAATCCGTTCTTCACTTCCTGCCATGTTCTGTAATTTTTCATCTGATGCTTTCCGCACCTGCCCCCTGCTGTCAATAAAGCTTTTTCCTGCCTTCGCACTGCGGTTTAAACCATCCACACCACGGTATTTATCCAGTTCTTTTCCATTTACCGGAATCCGTTGGTGGATGTTAATTCCATCATAACGTTTTAGCGCAGTTTCATTTCTTCGCTTCGCAAGATACATTTCACGGCGTTTCCTTCCTGCATCTGTCTGAATCCGGTTTCGTTCCTGCAGACGTCCCGTTTCTCTCCTGTTCCGTTCTCCAGCTATGCTCTCTTTAAAGTCTTTTACGTTCCGATCTATTGCTTTCCGATGCAATCCTGCCTGATATTTTATTTCAGTCGGTGTATTCTTTACATTTTCCTTTACCAGGCTCATGCGGTCTTTTAAGCGTTTTCCGGAATCCATAACCATACCGACACGTTTTCCGGCTTTTGTACCTGCAGACTGTGTTTTACTGCCGTAAGATACTGTCGTTCTTTCATTTTCAGACGCTCCATTGTTTTCCGTCCCATTCACATTTTCATTTGCCCGGACTGGTTCTCTTACAGGCTTACTGCCACTATTATTTGTATGTGATGATGCCCTCTGTGAATTGCTTTCACCTGAAGGCGCCGGTTCATTTCCAGAACTGCTTCCAGCATTTCCACCTGTACCGCCGCCAGTTCCATTTCCTGCACTTCTGCTTACTGCAGCACGTCTGCCGCCAGAATAATACCTTCGTCCAAACAATTTTCTCATAACCATATATCTTCCCATGCTCTTTAAGAAACGACCACGCTTATTGCTGCCGCCATCTCCTAACGCAACCATAGATAAAATTTCATCCATCTTTAAATACGTTCCAACAAAAACAACGATCTGTAAAAATGCAACCATTAAAAACGGATAATCTCCTGACATGGAATAGATCATTGCAGATAGAGAAAACGCAATCGTAATGAGAAGTGTTAATCCTGCGCGCATTAAAATCGTATTGAACAGTTTTAACACCGCCTTTTTCAACAATCCGTTATAAGTCGGCAGCATGGATAAAATAAAATTCAGCGGCAGATACAACGCAAATATGATAAACAAAAGCTGGGTAAATATAACCAGCCCACACATTATGACCACAAAAATACTGATGATCAGATTCAAAAAACCTATTAAAATAACTGTTCCAAATCTGCCTGCTACATTCGTCACAGTCATATTTACATTTTTATAAGTTTCAATATCTGTCTTTACTGCAGTCTGACGGTCTTCTCCGAAATTCGTTACAGGACTGACAGATAAAATTGATTTAATACGATCTCCATCAACTCCCGCTGCAATACGCTCTGATTCGATTGCAGTTTCATCCGTCGTACCAAACTGCAAAAGCAGCCATGGTTTATAGACCTGAATTGCAAACAGGTTATTCCGGATCTTGTCTGTTGCTTTTACTCCCATCTCATCATTTCCCGGCATGACAAGTTTTGCCCCAAGCTCCAGGACACCATTGCTTAAATCCGCGGAAAAATCATTGATATTTTTAATGTACTGCGGCGCATAAGCAATAAACGCGGCAGTTAAAAGAAAGATCACAAGCATATTTACCGCTGCGCTGACTGCCTCTGTGGTTTTTCTTTTGATCAGCCCGGCATATGCCATGTAGCCGCCCACGATCAATACGATAAACAGTAACAGCCAGGTATAAAAACCATCCGCATTGAATTTCTTCGATCCGGTATTCATGCCCGCCAGGATCTGAATGTTCTTTCCGATGTCGTCTGCCATATCACCGATAAAATCAAGCGAATACGTCTGCTGCACAATATATCCCGTTCCGCTGCTCAGCAATACACTGATCAGCCAGATTCCGTCACTGATTCCATAAAAAACGGATGAAATCTTATTATCTATCCTGTCCATCCAATTCCAGGGAAGCCAGTCCCAGGAAGTGTCCACATAGAAATCGATCTGATAATTATCCCACCGGTACTGACTATACAGGTTTCCGGCATCAATCGTCTCATCAACCAGCCCGGAAGCTGCAGCTACCTCCATATTGGCAGCCGATAAAAATAATCCTGTCAGAAGCATGCATACAAGAAATGCTGACAGGATCTGTTTGCGCGGCTTTTGCAGTCTTTTTGTTTTCATTCCCCATTTCTTTCTCATGAAACTTCCTCCCTTCTTGGAGGTCTGGTATCAAATGCGTCAAATACATGCTGCAGTAATATCTGTGTATGTACTTTTCCAACACGTCCATATATGTCCTGCATCAGACATTCCCCAGTTTCTAATGCCATGATCGCATTCTGGTTTTCTTCATCATCCGGATCCAGCCCAAAGAATCTTAATGTATTCCGGATCTCCGTCTTATCTGTGGAATGAAAAGCGAACTTCAAACCGATATTGTTTTTGATTTTTTCGTCCAGAAGATCGGAAGAACTCTGCGTGATAAAAAACACACCGGACTGCATGGAACGTCCGGCACGTACAAGTTTATTCGATAAAGCTGCTCCCTGTGCTACCTGCAGGAGACTCCATGCCTCATCTAAAGCAACGATTTTATAAATTTTCCTGTCTGAATAAATAAAATCCAATGCAAAAGTTCCGATCGCGATCATAACCGCAATACTTAAATATTCGATACTGGTATATTCCTCCACATTTTTTTCAGAATCCGGCAGCATCAGATCCTGCACCTGCAAAATGTTTAAAGCCTTATCTGCACTGATCTTACGCGTCACTTTTCCATCTGAAAACAGCAATCCCGCAAAATCATAATCGGTAAACGCTGCTATGTGGCTTGCAAGCAGATGCGCTTCTTCATCCTCCATCTCATTTAATTCATCGATCACATATAAAAGTCCGCTATCCGATCTTTTTGTAACTGCCTTTACCGCATCACGTAAAAGCGGGAAACGTTTTCCATCTTTAATACTGACACCAGTCAAAAATGTCAGGATATCCATCGCCAGGCTGTCTGCATCTTTCTTATTCTGCATGATCACATACGGATCAAGCATTCCTTTATTGACCTCATCACTGGTCAGGTTGATAATGTTAATTTCATCCGAAAGTTCCGGAAGCATTTCTTTCCATTTCCCGCGTTCCGACTTCGGATCAAGGATCAGCGCCCTTGCACCGTGTAAAACTTCCTGGTAAATAATGTTATTTGCAGACATTGATTTACCACCGCCAAGCGTTCCGGTAAATGCCACAGCAAGGGCATTTGTAACACTGCCGGCTACGTTCTGACAGGCAAGAGACGGGTCTATGTAGATATTATTTCCAGTCTCCGTGTCATACCCGATGTAACTTCCATCCGGATCACCCAGGATGCGCGCTGCACCGAATCCAAGTCCCGCCAGGAAATCTGCTTTCACATACTGGATATAATCATTTTCATATCTTGATCCAGACGGAATAAATTCTTCGTGGAATCCGATCATATCGCCAAACGGGCGTACCAGTTTAATGTTAAAATCATTCTCGTAATAATCCCTGACCTCCGCGATACGACGTTCCAGCTCCTCTTCGCTTTCTGCAGCAATCCGGACAACGTAGCTTAATTTGTACATGGATTCTTTTGTTCTGCCTAAGTCCTTTTCCAGCTCGTCCACATCCACCAGTGCCTCTACCACGGAATTATCCGTATCGGCACCAGCCTCATACGCATGCTCATCTAAGTCATTTAATTCCTTTTTCTTATTTCTGACCGTCATCAATGCGCTTCTGTTCGGCATGATTTCAACGTTCATACTGACGTCTACCGGAAAACGGAAACGCTCCTGCTCATAATAAAAGATCTCCGACGATGGAAACTCCAGTTCCCCGATTAAAGCATTGATTGTCAGGTATGCAACATAGCTTTCCCCCTCTTCCCTTATCATCCGGATATGTTTCTGATGCTCCTGCAGCACACAGCGCGTCAGGCGGAGAATGTCGTACTTGCGGACTAACGTTTTTTTCTCCAGCTTTTCTTTTGGAAATGAATACTCATATTTATAATACGGCGTTTTCTGTTGTCCATAGATATGCTCTACAATGTAGCCAATGTCTTTCTTTTCCAGGCGTTTTAAGGAAAACTTCCCTTTTACACGCTGTCTTAAAAAGTCTTCCAGTTTTGCATACCGCTCGATCTCTGCACTGTTTATGCTGACAAAATCACCCATCAGGTTATGGTTGACACTGTTTATAAAGTCTGTAAATACGGCTAAAATATCTTCCTTGACCTTCTTTACACTAACTTCCTCTTCTCCCTTGATCAGCTTAAAACCTAAAAAGAAACGGTAGGTAACTTCATTTTCTATTCCACCCATAGAAGTGATCAGCCCTTCTGTCTGGATGTCGATCACTTTTTCTGCTGTTTCTTTAAGATCCCCCTTTAAGTGTCTCTTGCAGCGTTCCTGCCTGTCCCTTACGGATGTTTCAGATGCAATGCAGAGCGCATGCATCTTGCCTTCCCTGTTTACCGTCATGATCTGACGGAACCGTTCATGTACTGCCATCTTTTCATCCGGAGATAAAAAAGCATAGTTGTACGGGATCAGTTCATAATACGCCCACCATTCTCCCTGCTGGTTTAAGATCATATTGTTTTCGATGTACTTAATCGGGAACATATATATCCCTCCTCACTGCGGTAATATATTCATTTACCGTCTTTTTACGGTATATCACACGTTTTCCTGCATAAGTTTCCTTCGGACGTATCAGATAATTAAATGCGGAGCATAAAAAACGATATGGATTTTTCCCGTCAAAGCTCTTTTTTGACATCAGATATGCAATCCCTATACATATCGCAATCCATATGACTGTGCTTTTTATATACACAAAAGGCGGCAGACTGCGTACCATAAAACACACAACCGCAGCCCCGGCAAAATAACCGATCTGCGTTATCGTGACCGGAAATAATAAATTAATATCCCCGATCGCATGGATCACTTTTTCCACATTCCAGATACTTGTATACGACTTTACCTGTTTCATTTCTTCCCTTTCTTTCCTTTCTGCCTGTCCGGCGGTTTTCTTCATCCTTTTCATTTATCCAAGGCACAGGGCATCCCGCCCCGCACCTTATTTTTTATCAGAGATCATTCCCCTCCATCATCTGCAGCACCGCCCTCGATGATCGTGCCGTTATAGATCTTTAACATCGTGTCTTTTGTCCCAGAGGGATTAAAGACAAAACCAACCGCTATGACCGCGATAATTGCAAAAACAATCAGCTCCGCAATCTTGTGTTTAAATAAAAGCACAAGACCAACGATAATAATCCCTCCTAAAACCAGAGGCTGTATATTCGTCATGAGCCACGTATAAATTCCCTGTCCAAAATTCATCTTTCTCTTTCCTTTCCGCGCATTTTGCGCATAAAAAAAGACAGCTTTTTTATTGCCGTCTGTTTACTGTTACATTTTTTCTTTTTTCTTTTTATTTCTTCTTTATGGCGCATGTTCCATAACACATCCAGCTTTGCGCTTTAAAAATTGCGACGCCGCAATTTCAGGATTCCATGTATTCCTGCTTAAGATCATCAATCCATTTTCTTCCTTTCTGCCTTACTGTGACAACATCGTCCAGTGCCGCCTGCTGTTGTTTTAAGATTTTTTTATGATGCGGGGACAGATTGGCTTCCTCGATCATATCCTTCGCCAGGCGCGTGCCTCTGAGATCATCCAGCTTCTGTACCATTTTAAGGGACGGTGCGACCTGTCTTGTAAGCCAGAGGAGTATCCGGTCAAGTGTGTACTCTTCCGGTTTTGTCGTCAGCTTAATGCTCCGGTACTGTCCGTTTAAAAACCACACCCAGCGCTCATTTAACGGCCAGTTTCTGCATTCCTTCTCCGGATCGGCATCTACAAAACGGACATAGTGGTTGATAATAGAATAAGCCGTACAGGCTACATCTTCCATCTCCAAAAGATCATCCACCGCCACCTCCGCACGCTCATCTTTTAACCGTATTTCAAAACGGTTTTTCGTTTCCGCCTCATCCAGCGGCGTGCCATTTTTTACATACTGCTCATAATCTTTTTCGTAAATGCAGAAATAAATTTCACTTTTTAAGGATCCCAGGTACAATGTATTTCCCATGCTTGCCGCATCTTTTTCCCGATTCCTTATCAGTTCCCCGGACTGGTAATCCTTATAACTGTGAAAAATCGTGATGCATTCATCCCGACGGCATTTTACTATCAGCTCCGGTATATTTAAAATTCCGGCACGGTCGTTGATCGCAATATCAATCCGTTTAAACACCGCCCCCATTTCTCTTGCCGTCCGGAAGAAATCATACCAGGTACGTTTCTGCACCTTAAGAAACGCTTCGAACTGTCTGCACCCCTTGCCCTTTAGTTCAAGCAGGATCCCTTTTTCATGTTCCGGCGATACCATGACTGTGATATCTCCGTAGATATACTGGCGTCCGTAACCGTAAAAGCTGTGCGCTTCCTCAATCATGTACTGCATCCGGATATTCATGGCATCTTCGATCACGCGTCTCTCATCCGTGGTTGCAAACCGGATCCGAACATAGTCAAATAAAATTTCCATTTCTTTATCCGGATTAAATATCTCAAGAACCATTTCCAAATGTTCTAACAGCTTTTTTGTTGCCCGTTTTTTTCCGGTCAACAATACACTGTAATAACTTCTATTGATTCCTGCCGTTTCTGCATATTCACTTTGCGATACGCCGTAGCTTTTCCGTCTTGTTTCCAGGTTCGTGATCCATTCCACCGGATCAAATGCAATGGAATCTTCATTTTCTTCTATGTACTCGTCTGCCATCTCTCCTGTTTCTCCGGCGTTCCATACGTCATCCGCTGTTCTAAAACAGTCCGCCGGATCTTCTGTCCGTGTTCCATAACCGCTTTCTTTTTCTTTCCGGTATTCCTGAAGCACGTTTTGCAGCTGGTCAGCCAGTTTGTCACTGACCGGCTTTTTCCCGTGCACCAGCATGTTATAATAGCCTCTTGAAAAACCAATGCGTTTTGCAAGTTCTACCTGGGATAATCCCAGTTCTTTGCGTTTTTTCTCAATCTCTTTTAACATCTCCCGGTTCTTTTCCACATCTGCCACCATCCCATTTTATTATTCAGTCCTGCAGTCTCCCAGGGATATCCTCATAGATCTGCATTTCATTACGTCTTGCCTGCATAAACTCAAGTACTGCACCACGGCTCTCCCTCCAGCCCGGCATCATGTACACTCTGGTGCAGATCGACAGCAGCGTCAACGACACTTTTATATACTCTTCCCACGTTGCATCCTGTGGCAGCATTGCATTGACTTTCGCCGGATTGATCACAGAATATCCATTTTCGGCTAATTCCTTTTCTGCTTTCTCAAAACGTTCCATATAATCCGATGTTCCGGTAATCGGTCCGCTGATATAAATATGTTCCGTCTGTTTTTCGTTTGTATTTTCTTCTTCCATTTTTCCCTTATTCCTCTCCGGCAGTTTCGCTGCCGTTTTCATACATTCGATCACACGCTTCTCCTTCCTGCTGTCTTTTCTCACAGATCTGCGACAGCTCTGTGAGAAAATCATATCCCGGATCTACATATGGAGCGTAAAACTCTGTTACAACACCGTTTCCGGTGTTTACATAGCCACGTCCGGCAATATCTTTTTCTTTAAATTGTTTATCAATACTGCCAAACATCATGGTGTACCCACTTGCAGACATACTACCCAGCGCAACACGGAAACCGAACTGATCGCGGACACCATCTCCGAGATATTTTGCATCCGGACGCTGACACGCAAGAATAATAAAATATCCTGCCTGTCTGCCTTTCATGATAATAATCCGGATCAGCTTCATAACCTCTTCCCATTCTTTTTTTGCAAGCGTATCCATAAATGCCACATATTCATCAAAGATCAGAAAATGCGGCGTCAAACCGACTTTCGCATAATTCGCACCCATCTGGAAATCCGGATGTTCCTGCATTTCATCATAACGGGCTTCCATTCCCTCATAGAAAGCCTCCACGCATCCCATCATGTTCTCTGTATCGTAGTTCACATCCGGCATGATCCTGGATAAATAGGACAGGTCCGCTTTCTTCGGATCACAGATATGCAGCACTGCACCGGATTCTAATAACGCTTTTATCACGATCAGCAGAAAGATTGTCTTTCCGCTTCCTGTATCACCTGAAATCAACATGTGCGGCAATTTGTCATACTTCCATGAAATATGTTTCATCAGATTTAATTCTCCATTTTTTGCCTTCACATCCTGAATATCGATCCGGTTCTTTTCTACCCCTGTTAAAAATTCATATCCGACCCAGATATCCTTTGTATCTTTTTTTACCAGTTCACAATTTAATCCGGTTTCTAATTTCTCTTCCAGATGAAGTAATTTATCCTGGTATTTTCCCATGGTGATCTTGACTGTCACATAAATATGTCTGTTTTTCCTTCTGTAATAAAGCGCCGGAAAATAGGTGATCCGCTCCATTCTGCCGCCGGTTCTGCTCTGTTGCAACGGCTCTGTCTCAAACCATCGGTTTTCCAGCAGCATCCGCGACATTGCCTGGCGGTTGCGGATGTCTGTCATGTTGCCACTTTTCCATTGATAAAACAGATCCAGCAGACATAAAACCGCGATCAGGAAGAGAAGGAATATCCTAAGCAGGATATTTCCTTCTGTCAGCCGGATCATAAATACTGATAATGCTGTAATGATCAGGGCGAAAAAAATGACAGACCTTAAAATCAGCCTGTCATCATAACGCCCAATGCGGTTTCCTTTCCAGATTGAAAATCTGTTCATCTATTCCACTCTCCCATCCGGTTATTTATTTTTTGTTCCCTCCGTCCTTTGCGTCCGTTCCGGTCTTATCTGCTGTCTTATCAGATGGTTTGTTCTGATCTGCTGTTTTCGGCGCATCTGCTCCGGCAGCTTTTGTCTGATCAGCAGGCTTTCCTGCAGCATCTGCCAATACAATATCCTCCGCATTGATGTACCAGTCTGCCGTTGCCCTTCCTCCGAACGTCGCATCCGCTCTTGCACTTACTACCGGATTTACAAGCGTTACCGTTGCATTGTATGGGAACGCTTTTTCTCCGGCTTCCGGTGGAATACTGACTGTGATCGTGTGCCCCTGGCGCTGACATTTCAGGTCATATGTACGTTTTTTTATCTCATCGGTCACATTTCCTTCCTCGTCCTGCGCGTAGTTTTCTCTGCGCAATGCCGCAAACTTTAATTCTCCTAATGTTTTCTCTGTATCAACAACTAATCCCTCTGGAAATCTCATATTTTATTCCTCCATCTTTCTATTTTTTCTTTATTTTTTTTCTTTTTGAATCATTCTCTTTTATTTCATTTGCTGTGCTGCACATAATTCCCTTTACCGGATCACTGCTTTACTCCCGCATCTTCCAGCTCATCCACAGAAATGATATCATCCGCATAAATTTTATAATTCACATAACCCTTGTTATTGATCGCGTACCCTTCAATTTCCACACGGGGATTTACCAGCACTACCGGTTCCTCATATTCAAAATGCTTTACCCCTGCCTTTCCAGGAATGATAACCTCAACATTATCCGCGCGCTGTACATCAGAATAGAGACTGTAAGTTCTCGATATAACTGCATGTCTGCCGCCATTTATACGCTGCTGACTTTCCCTGCCAGCTCCGGCAAAAGTGATGTTTCCTAACGATTTCTCTGCATCAATAAATACATTTTTTAATTCCATGATATTTTCCTCCTACTGTTTACGTGTTTTTACTTGTCTTTCTGATCTGTCTTTTCTTATTCATCCCGGTTTACAATGCTGTACCCATGTTTCATCAGGTATTCTTCTACCAGTTCGTCTAAGCTGCCATCATCCGGTTCATCTTCCAGGCAGACATCCGCTTCACGGTAAATGCCATCTGCCATTAAAAGCAGGCTGTTCATTCCATCACTCCGCGTCTCGTGATTTCTCGCAATGATGCTCGGATTTTCCAAAACGACCGCTTCACCAAATTCAAACGGCTGGGATCCGTTCGCGCCGATTACTAAAGCCTCCACGACTTCCCCGCGGAGTGCATCTGCAAAGAACGTGTAGAAATTTCCTTTTACGTCTTCCCCGCAAATGTTCCAGGTGACTGCTTCCCCTTCACCGGCATAGTGCAGTGCTCCGAACGTCTTTGACATGTTCGGGATCACAACTCTCACACCCATATGTACATTCCTCCCTTCTGTGTGTTTTTTCTTTCTTCCACCCACCAAAACAGCCGGTATGATTAAGCTGTTTTTGGTTGCTGCCTCATCTGAAAATAAGGCTCCCACCACATAACCCATTTTTTTCCTTTCCTAGCATCAGCACAATTAAAACGGGTTCAAATCATCTAACGCTGGTTCCATTTCTGCCCTGCAGACGGCTGCCGCTGCAATGACCGGATCGGAATCTGCATATCGCCGCATTCCAGGGAAATCATTGTTTTCAATCGCTTCCTGCAGCTTTCTTACTCTTCCGGTCACTTCATCCGGCCGCACACGCATGCACGCTGTCTGGATCCGCCCTAAAAAACTCTCATGATCCGTTACAAACTGATAATCCGGATCCTTTAAAATCTGTTTTAATGCTGCTTTTGCATTTTTCTTTATATTTTCCCTGCCTCGCATATAATTTACGTCCATCTCCGGCGGCAGATCTGCGAACTCGGATGGAATGAAAAAGCCGTGCGCAATCATCTCTTCCTGCTGGTATTCGATCCGTCTGCGCTTATAATTAAGTTCCTGTCCGTCCGTCCACTTCGGACCATGTGCGCCTTTTAAAAAGACGATGCACCAGTCCGCCACCGCCGCAAGGAGCTGTCCATAAAATTTGATCAGTTCCCATTCCCGTTCGATCCCTTCTGCGTAATCAGTTAAAAGAAGCTGTCCTTCATTTAACCAGCTTTCACGCTCTGCCGGTGACATCTGCGTTCTGCCTTTGTTCTTCCAGTCTTCCACGTCATAAGCGGTAACACTGTTTTCTGTCTGCGCCATCTTCTCCACCTCCTTAAAAGATTCCTTTTTCGTTTCGTTTTTTTCAAAATTCAAAATACCTGCAACTCCCCGCAATACCGTATGCAGGCAGGTTATTTTTTGTGTTTTTGCAGATAGTTTACATCATGCCAACTTTTGGTGTCTTAGTTGTCATAATGTAAACTAAGGTTTTTACCGGAGTTTTTGCCGTATTTCCGGCATTTGTGCCCCCGTAATTAAGAGTCGCCTATCGCATTTGTACCCCCGTGTTACAATCCGGGGGTTAAGCCGGGCGCTTACGCGCCCGGCAGAAGCCCTGAAGGGCTTAGCGCCGCCCCGGAGGGGCGCCCCGCTTCGCTGCTTACACTCCGTCCGCGCGCCGCGGGACACCCCTCCGGCACAGTGCTAAACCCCTCAGGACAGCGGCCGCTCTCCCCGTCTTGCAACACCGTAGGAACAGCGTGGATTTTATGGATAAACAGCTATTCCATCATTGATAACCGCGTGGATAATGCATGGAAAAATCATGGAAAAGGAAAAACGTCTTTCCCACCATTTTCCCACACATTCTCCACCCAGTTATCAACGATTCCATAAACAGCAGCTTATCCACAAACTCCACCCTGCGGCTAAGGTCTGCTGGTATCCTTTTATTTTGTTTTTTGATAAACAAAGAGAAAGGATCTTTTCCTTGTGGCGAAGACGCTAAACATCAAAGCGCCTCCGCTGTGTGAATTTGCAAACAAGGCAGGGACAGGCTCACGACAGTTTCTGCCAGACAGCCCGGACACTGCGATGTTTTACCGCCTGGTAAATTGCATCGGACAATAAACACTGCAGCACCTTCTCCAACGTCCACCAGTTTCGGGTTGCTCCGAATTTTTTATATTTCTGATTGTGTTCCTTTACACAATGCTCAAGTAATGCTTTTTCATCAGCAGTCAATAATATTTCAAGCTGCACGCAGTATACTTTCGCCATCTTATCCCCTCCTACGCTAATCTTCTATATAACCGATGATTTCATAATCATCTTCATCCAGCTGCCTATATACCGGTCGGTAACTCCGCCCATTTTCCAAGATATACTTTTCTCCGTTCCATTCTCTTTCGATCAAGATCTCTCCATTTTCCAAAAATACATTTAACGGATCTTCTAAGCCGTATATACTGACTTGTGGAAATTTCTCTTTAAATTCTGTAAGTGTTAATCCTTTTAACATTTTCTTACCTCCATTCTTTGATCCTAATTGCCATAATACAAATTACCTTCTCGGTCCTGAAACTCATTCCAGAACAATGGAAAACCTAAAGGTGTTTTTTCATTGTCAAATTGCACCGCATAACCAGTAGCATTGCACAGTTCTTCCCCATTCCCCGTTTCAAACGTCTGACTAAACGGTATCTCTTTTAATTTTATTCTTCCTGTTTCTTTCATTTTCTCTTCTCTCCCTCTTATTCGATCATCCTTTTCTTCACTCTCCAAATTTTCCGGTTGTTCCGGGAATGGCAAGCCGGGAAATTGAACCCCGGTAAACGCCGCCGCTTGCCTAAATTCTTACGCCCAAAAGTATACAATCACGCTTTCGTTCACAAAAAGCTTTCCATTTTTCAAAATCGCCTTTAATGTCTTCTATGGTTCTAATGTTTTCCCATTCGTTCCGTGCCTTAATGTAAGCAGCTTTTGCGTTGCTTTTCTTCTCTTGTAATTTATCCATAAAATCAACCATCCTTTCATTGTGTGCCCTCGTAACCTCCGGGGCGGGTGATTTTTAAAAATCAATTTCTGTATAAACACCTAATATTTGACGCCATTTGTTTTCCTTGTCACAGCCAAGGTTTAATTCTTCAAGACAAAAGATTGCATGTTCTCCATATCTTTCACGCAAGTCCTGGAAGCCGTTGTATACGGTTTCAAACTCTTCCAGATCATCAACTGAAATGATATAGTGCTTATTCTCCACATTGCGGATTATGTAATTATCTTCGATCTGTGAAGGACTGGAGAAAAGCCCTTCAACTACAAGTTTGCTTCTTCGGTCATCCTGTGTTTTTTCTATCGATCATGTATACCAGCGCCCATTTCATAAATTTTGTATAATCCTTCATGTTTCTATGCCTCCCTCTCGACTTCCAGCTTATCGATATTTCCCTCTTTCATGTCCTCAACAATCGCTTTCAACTCATCCAGGATATCCCCTTCCTTTGGTGTCTCGAATGTGTAATTTTCGTTGTATTCCTTTCCTTCAACTTTAATTCTATAGATCATGTTCTCGTCCTCCTGTGATTTGTTTTCCTGTTCTTTATGATTATATTATAACTGATATTGCTGTCTC
>ERZ1694980.618-NODE-618-length-12594-cov-4.117394_pt1 | contig 12594 bp, 28 predicted proteins | sample MGYA00581606_ERZ1694980 | MGnify/ENA primary metagenome ERZ1694980 (study PRJEB42213, sample SAMN07424368) | human gut metagenome | biome: ENVO:00009003; feature: ENVO:2100002; material: ENVO:00002003 | host: Homo sapiens | place: USA | collected 2014 ...
GAGAGAATGACAAAAGAGGAAGCGTCGGCGCTGCTGTACAAGTTGAGCGGGTACAACGCGAATACGCCGGTGAGAATCGACAAGCTGTACGGCAGGTACATCCTTATGACATTCTGGCCGGGAATGACGAAGATCGACGGCACCGGGTACGACGCGCAAAATGGATGGGGCAAGGCCGCCACTGTGGTGGAGAGCTTGCGCAGGGAGATTGCCGCGAAGAAGAACGCCGAGCGGAAAGCGGAGCGGGCGAAGCGGCACCGGGTTGCTGTGTACTGGCAGGATGACAACGACGGAATGTGCACCGTAGCAGACGGACACAGCGAGCATCAGAACATTATGGCCGCCGCGTACCTGCTGGGCACGATGTTGGCAGATGTGCAGGAGGAACGCAGAAGCGCCGAATACAACGGTGCGATCATGAAGGTTGACGAAATCATCCGGGAGTGCGGAAGAAAGGGAGAAGCCGATGAATGAAGGGTATGTAAAGGTTTCGTGGGAGAATAACGCGAAAACCGGGGCGGTGGAGAACGTTGTGATTGACACGGAGGCAAGCGCGATGGAGGAAGCAACGGCAGCCTGCCTTATGGTGAGACACGCTTGCGAAACCATTATTGCACAGAACTGCGGCAAAGAAAAGGTAAAAAAATGCCTGCTGGACGCGGTGAAACTGGCGCTGGATACGACGGATGAAGAAATCAAAGCGCAGGCAGCGGCGCGGGGCGCTGCGACACGGCAGTGAAGGGACGGCGGAGACGATGGAAAGCATTGAACTCGTGAGAGTGATGTGGAACCCGGCAAGACCGAATAACTTTGAAACACACAGCAGGTACATCGGGCCGAAAACGAGCAGCAACGCTGTTGCTATGGCGGCACGCGCTGCGCTGGAAGAGATGGTGGAAAAATCCTGCCTGGACAGAGACGAAGCGAAACGGCAGATCATGAACAAGGTTGCGCTTGCACTGGGAGCGGATAAGGCGGACGTCATTATAAGCAGCGTGGATTTGCCGGTGGAGGAAGAACCATGAGCGAGGATTGGGGCCTTGTGACCCTGCCGACAAGCGGAGACCCGGAAAAGATCGCCATAGGGCGGCTGAAAGCGGCAGGAATTTGCGCGGCTTGAAGCGCTGGGCGTGAAATGCACGATCAATTACCCTGCCTACAAGGGAAAGCGCACAAGCATGTGGAGTTTGATCCCGCAAAAGCTGATGCCGCCGACACGAATCATGCGGTACTGCTGCGCTGTGCTGAAAGAGCAGGGCGGAAACGGGCGGTTTATCACGACTGGCGTGCGGTGGGCGGAAAGCAGCCGAAGAAAGCGCGACAGAGGCGTTTTTGAAGCGTACACCCGGAACAAAGAGAACAAAATCGTCTTGAAAGGCGAAGAACAGGAGCCGAGCGAAATCTTTGAAGGGTGCAAGGTGGCAGCAAAGCGTGTAGTAAACCCCATTGTGGACTGGACGGACAATCAGGTGTGGAGCTTTTTACAGGATGCAAAGGTGCCTGTCAACCCGTTGTATGAATGTGGGTTGGATCGTGTGGGGTGTATCGGATGCCCACTTGCAAAGAAAAGCAAACGGTATGCGGAGTTCCGCCGCTGGCCTGCTTACGAGAAGCTCTACATACAAGCCTTTGACAGGATGCTGGATGAGCGCAGAGCGCGCGGAAAGCTGGACGGAAACTGGATGATGGGCGGTACAGGGAAAGATGTGTTCCGTTGGTGGATGCAAGAAGATGTACTGCCCGGGCAAATTTCTGTGGACGACATTTTAGAGGACTGATCCCCGGCGGGAGACTGCCGGAATATGGGCGGGGCGCTTAGCGACGGCGTTTGCAGCACGGTTCAGAGCCGTGGACCCGCAGAAAACCTCCTATTCTCTATAACCCCATGGCTGACAGCCGGGAAAGACCGGCACTATTATGCCGCCGCCGTGTCCGCATGAGGTCCGGCGGGGCCATCCCGCGGCTGACAGTGGGGGAAAGTTTGTTGGCACCCGGCACGGGTAAAGTGCAGGGGCAAGGGCGATGTGAAACGGACAGAGCCTACACCCCGCCCCGGTAACCTGTTCACGCCGGGGTTTACATGAGCCGCGCCGAGGTCGGCGTACAGGGCTTGGGCATTTGCCCTGCATGGTCGGTTCGATACCGGCACGCGGCACCAGACGGATTTTATCGTGAAAGGCGGTGTAATTATGCGGATCGAGGAAGTGAAAGCGCCGGAAATGACGGTGGCGCAGGCATGCGAGATACTACGGTGCGAGGGGTTCAGCATAAGCAGTGGACGGATGATGGCCGGAATTTATCAGGGTGTGTACCCGTTCGGCGAGGTGATCGACCGCGCGGACGGGATGCTGAAGAAGGATAAATACACGGTGTACACCGCGTTTTTGAAAAAGTGGATCGAGGAAAGGCGGGTCGGATGATGAAAAAGCTGCGGAGAAAGAGAATGCTGCTGCAGGGAGTGAGCGCTGCGTGCAACATGGGCGGTACATGGATGGTGGTTGTGACGGTTTGCCAGATCGTGCAGAGCGCCGAGCGAGAAACAGTGGGCGGCTTTGTGGTTGGTATGCTGGCGGCGCTGGCGTATGGGCTGTGTGCCCTGCTTTTGTGGAGCTATGGGCTGGACTTGGCAGCGGCAGCGCGGAGGATCACGCGGAAGGTGGCAAGGATGCAGGCCGAGGAAATGTATGCGGCCATGCACGGCATGGCACCGATGAAGCCGGACAAGATGTGGAAGAAATGCGGGTGATGCGGCGTGCTGGATGTGACAATTACGGCCCCGGCGGATGTGCAGGCGGAGGAGACGGACGCTTGGGATTTGGCGCAGATGTGGGCGGAGTTCCGGGCAGAGCTTGAGATCACGGGCGAGCAGGCGGAGGAAGTGTACAGAAACCTGCGCCGGTTGATCGGCTATGCCGGGTGCTGGAACTGGAAGCGCGAGCCGTGGGTGCCGCCGGAAAGGCCGGAGAAGCTGCGCGGGTTGTGGCGGAGCCGCCCGGCGGGGTGCTGTGGCTGAAATGCGCACGGCGTTTTAAGAAGGGCGGCAGAAGCGAGCCTACTTAGGAGGATCGTATGCAGCAATGCAGGTTTGTTTATACCATCACGCGGGCGGACTGCCGCGCCTGTAATGGGCTGGACGCAGGGTGCAGGAACTACGAGCCGAACCCTGACCCGAAGGCTTGGCGCGAAACGGATGCAGAGGCGAAGCGGCGGCTGCCGCAAAAGCTGTTCCCGCCGTGTGAAGTAAACGGCCTGAAACTGCAAGAGGAACGATGGAGACCGTTAGAGGGCGGAAAGGCCTGGCGGAAACCATGAATACTACCCTGCTGAGTGCTAACAGCGGGGCGCAGAAATACTCAGAGCGGGGCGGCGGTGCTGATGGCCGCTGCCCTGCTTTGTTATAGGGCGGGTGGCGCTTGCAGATGCGGGCGCAGAGAGCAGGGCCGGACCCTGCACCCGGCACAAGATGGATAAATTTTGAAAGGGGCAATGTTGAGGATGGTTACGGCAACGGCGATCGCGGTATCGGTGCTGGGCGTGTGCGCGGCATGGTGCTGCGGACGGGACGCAGGATGGCGAGAAGCAGCAAAGGCGGACGCGCACAGGTTGGAGGTCTACAAGGACTGGGTGTGGCATCTGGCGGGCAAGGCACGGGATCTGGCGGATTTTAAGGCCCGGTACGCCGTGGCACTGACGCTGGACGAAGGAGAGGCGGAAGATGGTCAATAATGTGATGTTTTCCAGCAAGACGGATGTGTGGGCGACGCCGCAGGGATTCTTTGACGAGTTGGACAGAGAGTTTCACTTTGAGCTGGATGTGTGCGCCGAGCCGGAGAACGCGAAGTGCAGGAGGTTCTACACGAAGGAGCAGGACGGACTTGCGCAGCCATGGACAGGCCGGGTGTGGTGCAATCCGCCGTATGGCCGGGAAATTGGCAAGTGGGTAAAGAAAGCCTTTGAAACTGCTGCGGGGGGGGGATTTGCGGTAATGCTGCTCCCCGCGCGGACAGATACGCGGTGGTTCCATGACTACATATACGGAAAGGCGGAGGTGCGGTTCATACGCGGGCGGCTGAAATTTGGCGACAGCAAAAACAGTGCGCCTTTTCCGAGCATGGTTGTGATTTTTGGAGAAAGGAAACGAACATGAAAAAAGTAATTGCGATTGATTTTGATGGGACGCTGTTTGAGAACAAGTGGCCGGAGATCGGGATGCCGATTGCGCCGAATATCAACCGCGCGAAGAATGAGAAGGCAAACGGCGCGGTGCTGATCCTGTGGACCTGCCGGGAGGGCGAGAAGCTGGCCGAGGCGCTGGCCGCCTGCAAGGCCGTGGGGCTGGAATTTGACTATGTGAACGAGAACGCGGACGAGCTGAAAGCGGAGTTTGGAACGGACCCGCGTAAGATCGCGGCAACGGAATACTGGGATGATAAAAATGTGTGCATGGGGCGCTGCAGGAAGGGGTGCTGAACGATGAAAGAAATCAATGTAATGTTGGACGAAGGGGCAATTATGCCGACCCGCGCCCACGCGGAGGATGCCGGGCTGGATTTGTACACGCCGGAATATTTTGCACTGACGAATGTACCCGGAATCGACTGCCATGTGATTGACACGGGCGTACACATGGAAATCCCGAAAGGATATGTCGGGATGATCAAAAGCAAAAGCGGGCTGAATGTGAACAATGGCATTATCGGAGAAGGTGTCATTGATGCAGGCTACACGGGCAGCATCAAGGTAAAGCTCTACAACCTTGAAGGATATACCACGGTTTTCAAACCCGGCGACAAGATTGCGCAGCTGGTGATCCTGCCGATTGTGACGCCGACGCCGAAGCTGGTGGACAAGTTTGCCGAGACAGAGCGCGGCGACAACGGATTTGGCAGCACGGGGAGGTAAAAGCCATGAATATGCAGAAAATGGGAAAGCTGTGCAAGGAAAACAGGAGCATGAAGCTGTACCGCAAGGGCTGCACGCAGTACATAAGCGACGGGATCACGATGGTGGAGATACCGCGGAGCTTCCCTGCCCTGTGCGATGAGAACGAAGCGGCAGCGGTGTTTGGCTGGACGGACAACCAGCTGGATGAAATCAGCTGCGAGGTCGAGGAGCTGGATGTTATCAACGACCTGTACGAGGTAACGGGCATAAGCATGGACGATGTGAGCGGCGAGGAAATCCCGTGCAAGAAAGCACCGATTGGGTTTACCTATGCCGGGATGCGCCTGCTTGTGCTGCGGGATGAGCGCGGCGGGATCGCATGGATCAATGAAAGGCAGATGGAGCCGATCATGGACGAGCTGAAAAACGGGCAGTACATGGTGTGGTACAGGCGGACGATGAAAAACGGAAACCCGTACTATGTGCTGAAATGTGGGATGTACATGCGCATGGCGGTGCTGCCGATTGTGTTTGATGATGTGTTCGCGGCGGCGCTGGACGAGATCAGGGCCGGGCTGGCGACAGCTGCGGCAATACGGCAGCAGATGCGCAGAGAGGGCGAAGAAAATGACGGTTGAGCGAGCGGCGGAGATACTGGGCGGCGAGAATGGCCACGGCGCGGAATTTTACAGCACTGAAACTAAAACAAGCCGCACAGGCAGAGGAAGCCGCCAAGAATCAGCGCAGCCTTTTTGATATGGAGTACATCGAGGAGATAAAAAATGAATCTTCACAAGACTAAAATAGATTGGGCAACCCACACATGGAACCCCGTTACAGGATGCTTGCACGGCTGCGAATACTGCTACGCCCGCCGCTTAATCAGTAGGTTTGCGCCACACGGCTGTGAGCGCCCATCGGAACCGATCAAGAAGTTGGATGGATTGTCCTGCTACCAGATCGACCACCCGGCGCAGCTGTTGGACGAGCGCGGAGACTATGTGCGCTCCACGCCCTATCCGAAAGGTTTCGAGCCGATGATAAGCACCTACACGCTGGACTACCCGGCCAAGAGAAAAATCCCATCCCGCGTTTTCGTTTCCAGCATGGGCGACCTGTTCGGCGGATGGGTGCCGGATGAATGGATTGAACAGGTGTTCGAGGCGGCCGAGGCGGCCCCGCAGCACAAGTACATGTTCCTGACCAAAAATCCGAAACGATACTACGATCTGGCCCGCGGCGGAAAACTGCCCGTGGATAAAAATTTCTGGTACGGCACTACGGTTACAAAGGGTGGCACTGCATGGCAATGGTGCGGGGAGTGGTCGGTGCCGAAAGCATGGCACACGTTCCTAAGCATCGAGCCGCTGCTGGATGATGTGACGATCTGGCTTGAAAACGGCGGCCACTACCCTGACTGGCTGATCGTGGGTGCAATGACAGGCCCCGGCAGCAAAGATCATCAGCCGCGGCGCGAGTGGGTGGAGCACCTTGTCAACTATGCGCGGGAACGCGACATTCCGCTGTTCATGAAAGGCAACCTCAAAGCGGTGTGGGGCGACGATCTGATTCAGGAATACCCGCCTGAACTGCTGTAAACGGGGTGGGGTAGGCGGTTGACGACAGAAAGAGAGGCTGACGATGGAAAAGAGTGCAGCGCAGTACATGAAAAGCCTGCTTGTGGCGAACGGCATGACGAGCAGGGCGGCGGGCCGGGTTGTGGAAATCTTGGAGCCGATGGGATATTTTGAGATTCCGGCGAGCATGACATACCATGGCGCATGGCCCGGCGGGCTGTTTGAGCACAGCTGGGCGGTGACAAAGCAGCTTGTGTGCATGACCGACAAGCTGGGGCTGAAATGGCAGATGCGGCGCTCCCCTGTTCTGGTTGGGATGCTGCATGATCTGTGCAAGACCGAAGAGTACGAGAAATGCGGCGACGGCTGGAAGCACCACAGGCTGAAAGGCCACGGAGAGCGCAGCGCTGCGCTGGCAGAGGCAATCTTGAACGATACAGGGGCGTTGTCGCTGACGGAGGAAGAACGGCTGTGCATCCGATGGCACATGGGCGCGTTTGACAACAAGGAAAACTGGAATTGTTACGGCGCGGCCATTGAGGAATACCCGAATGTGTTGTGGACGCACACGGCGGACATGGTGGCAAGCAGAGTGCTGGGGGTGTGAGCGATGGAAAAGATTGCGGTGGAGACAGAAATCTGGCCCGCGAATGTTAAGTACGCGGAAGAGATAACGGAAGCAAGCCTTGCAAAACTTGGCGAAAAGTTCATGCAGAGAATGTGGGAGCTGCCGCGCGGGAAAAAGGTCTGCGTAAGCTGCATGGAGCAGAGAGAAACGCCGCCGTCCGGCATGCCGATGGTAATGCGGATTCTGCTGGATGTGCAGGAGGTACAGGAAGTACAGGAAAAGAACATTGTACGAGAAGCTATGCTGAAGATGTCGGCAACGGAGTGCATGAAGCTGCTGTACAAGAACGAGCCGCTGGGAAAGCGAATCGTGGCCGCGGCGAAGATAATTTTTGGGAGGTGACGAGCAGATGGAAGATGCAAGGATCAAGGCGCAGAAGGATGCGCAGGGCTGGGCCAGTGTGATGGCCGGGAACATGTACCGGCATTTTAAAGGCGGGCTGTATGTGGTGCAGGGCGTGGCTGTGCATAGCGAGACGGCGGAGCTGCTGGTGATCTACACAAGCAAGGACGAACCGCAGAAGATGTGGGCAAGGCCGCTGAAAATGTTCTTGTCGCCGGTGGACAAGGAGAAATACCCGAGGGCAAAGCAGAAAAAGCGGTTTGAAAAGGTAAAGGCGGTCAGGGATGAATAGCTGTTACCACTGCACCCGGCGGAAACCGGGCTGCCACAGCGTATGCGAGGACTACAAGCAAGACTGTGAGGAGTATGAGCAGCGGCGGGCGTATGAGCGCAGGTTTGCCAGCGTGGACAGTATGCCGCAGACTGCGTACAAGATGATCTATGAACAGAAGAAACGGGGCGGGAAACAGTGAGACGGAAGAAGGAAAAGCCCATTGCGGCGGGAGACGCCGTGATCGTGCGGAGGCGGTGCGCAGACGGTGGTGCGCGGCCTGCGTGGGGCAAGGTGGTATTTGCGGCCAAAGGCGGGCGGTTCTACGTTGTGAACGTGGAGCTTGTGCCGTGTGCGTTCCGGCATGAGGTGATGATGATGCGGGAGACATTTTGGCCGGAGGATGTGGAAAGGGCGAGGATTGAGGGATGAAACGAGTAAAAGTGTTGATCGTGCTGTTTGCGTGCATGGCGGTGATGGCCGTGTGGCTGGTGATGGCGTTGCTGACCGATGCGCTGGGACTGTTGGCGGCGCTGCTGAACGCAGCGGCAAAGCTGCTGAACGACACGGGGACCGCCGTGCAGCGGGCCGCAATCGGCTTATGCAAAACGGCGCGTGGCTGGTTGCGCTGGGCGGTGCGGTGAAGGGATGAATGGCAGGTAAGGGCAAGGCTGCCCCTCATCCAGCCCTGCGGGGCCACCTTCCCCCCGAGGGGAAGGCTTGGGGGGCACTCCCTCCGCCGCCTGCGGGCGGCACCTCCCCCGCTGCGGCGGAGGAGGCTTAGGGACTACTTATTTATAATATAGTTACCACCCGGCGGGTGCCGGGGATTTTTTAGCGGCCTGCGGGCCGATGGGGGGCTTGTATACGGTTTTATCTTTTCCCCCATTCTCTATCATTGACAAAATCCAAACGAGAGAGCCTGACGCAGGCGGGATGTGAACGGGAGGGCGCAGCGGTGAAAGCCAGATATGTGCGGGAGCAGAAAACGATATGCGGAAAAGAGTACATGGAAGTCGATCTGCTGAATGTGACGGCCAGCGAGCACAGAGCCAGTGTGCGGGCAAAGAAGCAGTTTGCAAGCAGCATGGCAATGAAGCGGTGCAATGACCGCAACGCCCTGCGCAAGCTGCGGTGGAAGGTATCGGAGAATTTTACCGAGCAGAAAAAGAAAACGTGGCTGGTGCATCTGACCTATTCGGACGATTTTTTGCCGGAGTATGACGAGGACGCGCAAAAGGCGCTGACGAACTACATTGAGCGGCTGAACCGGCGGCAGAGGCAGAAATACAAAGAAGCTATGGCGAAGGACCACCACAACCCCGGCGGGGTGCTGCGAAAGGTGAAATACATTGCGGTGACAGAGTTTCAGCACGCGGACGAGGAAAAAGGGCTGAAGGAGGTGCGTTACCACCATCACATGATCTTGGAGTGCGATTTAAGCATTGACGAGATCAAAGATTTGTGGGTGACGCGCTGCGGCAAGGGCTGGGTGGAGCCGCTGGGCCTTGTGAAGGCGGATCGCGCCGAGTTTGACAAGGGCGGGCTGGATGCCTACTGCGAGTACATCACGAAATACGAGGGCAAGCGCACGCACAAGTGGCGGCAGAGCAAGGGCCTGCGGATGCCGACGCAGCCGAGGCCGAACGATACGCGGTACACGCCGCGCAAGCTGGCCGAGGCGGCAACGCTGTACATAGACGACAAGAAATTTTGGGAGGATCGTTACGGCGTGCTGAAGCTGGGGCACGGCGAGGTGCGGCGGTATGCTTTTGTGGGGGCGGAGCCACGGTTTAACGAGGTCACGGCGGAATGGCATGTGATCGCGCGGTTCTGGGCTGATCCGCGCCGGCAGGAGACGAAAAAGGCGGTGCACAGGTGGGAGTAAGGCTTGAACTGGAAGATTTGCCGCCGCGATACCGTGCGCAGGCGGAATTGCAGATTGCGCAGCGGAAAAGTGAACGATGCTTGCAAAAAAGCACAAAAAGCGGGCAAAATTGCGAACAAAACGAACAAAAACGGGAAATTCAAGTAAAAAACGGCGGTTTTTGCGAACGAAGCGCAAAGCAGGTGCCGGAGAGCGAGAAGCGGTATTACAGGGAGGTGATATTGCCGAAGGTGGCGTGCGGGCTGGTCGTGAAGGTGCAGGAGCAGATCGTGTTTGAGCTGCTGCCGGAAAAGGCGTATTGTGGGCTGAAGCTGCCGAAAGCACGGTACAAGCCGGATTTTGTGCTGACCTATGCGGACGGCACCGTGGAGATCGTGGAAGTGAAGTCGAGATTTACCCGGCGGATGCAGCGGGACTATATTTACCGGCGCAGGCTGTTTATTGACCTGATCGCAGAGCCGCGGGGCTGGAAATTTACGGAATGGTACGCAGACAAGGAGGACTGACGATGAGTGACGAAGTAAAGCTGTGCGCGTTATGTAGGATGCACAAGAAACTGTCCCTCGGCCCGGCGGGGGCGTTGTGGCTGGAAAAGGACAGCACGGGAGACGCGCTGCTGATGGTGGAGGCTGTTGTGGGCCGGACACTGCCGGTGCCGGTGCCGGTGTTGTTTTGCCCGGCGTGCGGGCGGGATTTCAGGCCGAGAAAAGAAGAAACGGCGGAAGGATTGCTGCCGGTGAGCGCTGAAAACATGGAATACCTGAAAAGCAAGGCAAGAGAGATGCAAGGGAGCCTTGATGAAGCGCTGAACCGAGTATTGAACGATTGCTATTGGGCAGATAAAGAAAAAGAGCAGAACGCCAAGGAGGGCGTGAATGATGAAGCGAGTACCTAACTTTTATCGCAGAAACGCGGCGGCGGGAGCCGTGCGCCGTGTGCTGGACAAAAAAAGAGCCGATCCCGAGGAAGCGCGGGAGACGGTGGAGCAGATCGTGTCGCTGTGTGTGGCTATGGCAGCAGTGAGCGTGATGGAGTGGAACGAGGGGCGGAGGGACGAGTATCTGCGGTGTGCGAACTGCTGCATAGAAGATTACAACATCCGCGCTGCTGCGCACAACGACCAGAGGGCGGCGCAGAGGTGGCTGGACAGCGTTGTGGAGGGGCTGCGGTTTGTCCTGCCTGCGGACGAAAGCCTGAAGCGCAAGGCAGCAAGAGAGGCGCTGATCCAGAAGCGGATGAGCAGCGACAGGGCGTGGAAACTATGGGCGGCAGCGCTTGTGGCGAAAAAGCCGAACGGCATGTGCATTGACAAGGAGACGGCGCAGAGGGTGCTGGACGAAGCAAGGGACTACTACCGTGACAGGTTTTTGCCCGCCGTGAGGTTTGGCGACGGGTACGGCATGGAGACGCTGCGCCGGGATGCGGAGAATGCGCTGGGAGATGCTGCGCCGCTGGCGTTGGGCGCGGAGACAACGGTTTACAGTAACAGAGTTTGGTAACAAGGGGGTGCTGTTGTGACGGCGGCAGAAGCGGAGATCATCATCAAGTATTATGCGGACATCGCAGGACAGCAGAGGGCTATTGCGCGGGAACGCATGACGCTGGACGCGGAGTACAACCCGCTGCGAGGCAATGCGCTGGACGGGATGCCGCATGCCGCCGGAAACGGCGACAGCACCGCGCAGAAGGCAATGCGGATGGCCGATACGGACACGGCCCGGCGGTTATGTGAGCTGGACGTGCGGGAAAGCGTTTTGCAGGAGGACAAGGCGCTGATCCGGGCAGTGCTGGACCGGCTGAACAGTAAACACAAAGAACTGCTGGCGACGCGCTATATCGACGGCCACAACTGGGAGTTTACGGCGTGCCGGGTCGGGTTGTCCCGGAGGCAGACGATCCGGGTAAGCGTGGTGGCGTTGACCAGGCTTGGCGCGTTGTTGCAGGACGAGCCGCAGGCGGGAGAAATCCTCGCGCGGGCGCGTGATGCGTGCGCGTTATAAAGGCGGGGCGGATCGTTTACGCTGAATTTACGCGGAAAGTAAGCGTAAAAAACGCTGAATCAGGCCCGGCGGGCCGGATGCGTGCGCGTGCGTGAAAGAGTTTTTTTGCGGGCGGTGAATTTGTGCGGGCACGTTGGATTTCCGAATACTGAAAAGGGCCGGGAGAAAAACAAACTTGCGAAAGGGTGAAAAGGATGGAAAAATATATGCTTGTGCCGGAGAAAGTAGAGACAATCGAGATCGTGCAGGACGGGAAAGTGGTTGCAACGATAGAACCGGGAGAGCAGGAGGAGAAGTGAGACGATGGCGGAGGTTGTTACGGCGCAATTTGTGGGGTGGTCGTCCTGCGGGTTTGTGACGGGGAAATACTATGAGATCGAGATAAGCGCCGGGCGGAGCGGGTGTCTATGTGTACGAGATGTGCAGGGGCAAGGGCTTTGCCTCTATTCCACGCTGGAAAACCTGAAAAGCAACTGGCGTGTGCTGGATTTGCGGAAAACGGAAAATAGATAAAAATATCCCCCGGCGGGTCGTTGTGGCGGCCTGCCGGGGGATCGTTGTTGTGGTGTTGCGGATCAGGTGAAGAGATCGACGATGGCTTGCAGCTGGTCGGGGTCACGGTCATCGTTGTCGATGGCGAGCTGCAAACGCTGCGCAAAGCTGTCGGCGAAGTGCTGGGCGGCGTAGTCGAAAATGTCTGCCGGGTCTTGATGGAAGGCCCACGAAACATCAATACCGCCGTTGGCATTGTCGCAGGATTCCTGCCAGCCGTGGCCGTTTGTGGTGATGTAGGGCTTGCGGGGGTCAAGATCGGACCAGTCGGCAGAACAGCGGGCAAAATCGTTGCAGTCGTTGAGATAGGCGTAGTAAGTCATAGCGAGTTATCCTTTCGTTGTGTAGTCGGGCCAGAGGTCCGATGTGGGGGTGAAACCGTCGCGGGTCATGCGCTCGCGGACGGCTTGCAGGATGTAGCCTTGCAGGGATTGATCGGATGCGGCGGCGGC
>ERZ1694980.620-NODE-620-length-12560-cov-10.028149_pt1 | contig 12560 bp, 8 predicted proteins | sample MGYA00581606_ERZ1694980 | MGnify/ENA primary metagenome ERZ1694980 (study PRJEB42213, sample SAMN07424368) | human gut metagenome | biome: ENVO:00009003; feature: ENVO:2100002; material: ENVO:00002003 | host: Homo sapiens | place: USA | collected 2014 ...
CTTTGGTTGATGTAATTTAATTTTTTATAAAAATATAATCAACTTTATTGATTTTGATTATTCTAATCAGATATTCTGGTCAAAATATCTGACTAATCCTCTCTCTTATTGCCCCAGAAAAACAATGCAACTGTTCCGGGACCGGTGTGGCTTCCTATAGTCGTACCGATATCATTTATCTCTACCTTGCCCTTCATCTTAGGAAAAGCAGCCTCTATCAGATCAGCTACGGCTCTAGCATCCTCATAGCATGCGGAATTTGATATGTATACCTTATCTGAATAATTGGCACCGTCCTTGCAGAGCGCCTGCATCTTCACAAGCATCTCCTTTATCGCCTTCTTTTTGGTGCGGATTTTCTCACGCACAATAAGCTTTCCCTCATTGCTCACATTCATGAAAGGGCAGATATTCAGCACATTTCCCACGAAGCCCGCGGTCTTTGAGATACGGCCTCCCCTGATAAAAAATGTAAGGTCTGATGAGAAGAACCAGTGATTCACCTCAAGTCTGTGCTCCATGGTCCAATTAGCCAGTGTATCAATATCCATGCCACTATCCCTAAGGTCAGCAAGCTTATCCATCAAAAGTCCAAAGCCAGACGATGCTGCCAGAGAATCAATCACATATATCTTCCTGTCAGGGTACTCCTCCTCGAGAGCCTCCTTTGCAAGCCTTGCCGAGTTAACTGTACCTGATATACCGGAGCTTAGTGCGCAGTGAAGCACATCATATCCCTCATCCAGGAACTGCCTGAAGTACTCCATGTACTCCTCCTGATTGATCTGCGAGGTCTTTGTCATGGCACCGGCTTCCATTGCCTTGTAGAAATCCGGCAGTGGCATGGACTGTCCCAGATCATCCATATACTCTTTGCCGTCGAGCTCATAGTGAAAGCACGCGTACTTAATATTCCTATCAAGCATATGCTCTTTGGTAAGATCTGCTGTTGAACAGCAGCTAATCACATAATTTGACATATTATTTTCCTTTATTATAAAAATGATATGAGGGTCATAAGGTATTTTGCCCCTCATTTATGATTAATCTTTGTAGTTATTCAGAATTGTATCTAATCATTATATGTAGTCAGATACATATGGTATCTCATGATATAAAATATCGTCAAGCTTTGCAACAGCATCATACGTAGTTTGTATTTTACCCATCTGCAAAAGCTTCTCAGCACTCTTGTAGCCTAAAAGCAGTGTGGTAAACGTGCCAATAGACATGCTTAGGTGATACTGTGGATTTTTGTCGGTGAGAGCACAGTGCCCTTTCTCAAAATCAATGACAAATGTGCCATTGTTCCACGGAAGAAGTTCATCTGCTATCTCAAAGCTAAAACAGCCGCCCGGGCCATCCGGGTCACAGTTATACTGTGATATAAACTGCGCCACGTCGATGATTCTGCCCATGGCGTATGGTCTTATTGTCTCCTTTATATCACTGTCATCGAGCTCAAAAGCGATGGGCTCGCTGTAATAGTTGTTGCCTCTGACCTCATCAATCATGGAATCGTGCGCATGAATGTACTCCCACAGACCAAGCTGCGCCTCACGGTTTAAGTAGATGAGCTCCTTGATGTGCATGACATCGGAGCTGATAAGATACACCATATAGCCACACGGTTCGTCATCCTCGTTATAGTAGATGGCGACCATCGTATCGTCCTCATCCCAGCGGAAGTACTCCTCCCAAGCCAGATTGTTTCTGTACAGACAGCCGTGAGTCTTCGCGGCAAAGTGAGTATGAAGCTTCTTAAACTGCTCGTCATCCCACTGCACACGGCGCACATAGCCGGGCTCCTTAAGCTTTGTAGGAATCTGTCTGTCCTTTATCACATATGTCATCTTGTTTGAGATAATCTCCCAGCCAAGCCCTCTGTAAAGAGGTATGGAGTATGGATACAAAAGGGCAAACGACTTGTTGCTATCTCGCATCCTCGTAAGACTCTTTCTCATAAGCTTTTTCATGAGACCACGGCCGGTGTACTCAGGATACGTGCACACACTTGTGACAAAGCCTACCTCGTAGCGCTCACCATATATATTCATATCGAGCGGATATACAGCAAACTGAGCCACAAGCTCCTCTTTTTTGTCTATGATATTCAAGCAGCCAAGCACATCGGCTCTCTCAAGCACCGGAAACTTCGACTGCTTGATTTCATCATCCTTCCAACCGGTCTCGGCAAGATCTGCCTCTGTTACCTGAAAAGCATAACGAAGCAGTGCATTGTATTCCTCCGCATCGTCCTTTGTCAATACTCTTATCTTAAATTCATCTGATTTAAAAGAATGCATAGTGTCCTTTCTCGCCTGTCTTTACTGTATACATCAGATCGTCCGCCTTCTTAATCAGCTCAGTAATCTGACTCTCACTTGTGACATTTCTCTCATATGAAATTCCAATAGAACAGGTGATATTCTTCTCCTCTTTAAACTCCACGTCATGATTCAGGTATTTCTTTATCTGGCTTCTGAAGCCATCAGCCTCTGCAATCCTCGCATAGATGTCCTTCGCAATATTCTCAAGCTCGTATCTGGCACAGGACTCAATAACTATGATAAACTCATCACCGCCATATCTGCTCACAAAGCCTCTGTCCTTAGCAACTTTCCTGAACACAAAGGCCATCTCCTTAAGTATCAGATCTCCTACATCATGACCATACGTATCATTATAATGCTTGAAGTTGTCCAGGTCAATAAACATAAGCCCCACATCCATTCCACCGGATGTAACACTTATGCGCTTTTCAAGCTTTTCAATCTCCTGATACATACCTGCTCTGTTATAGATACCGGTAAGCATGTCAGTGACAGCTGCCTGCTTCAGCCTCTTGTTCATCTCATTGGCCTTCTCATTTGCCTCAATACGGGCAATGGAATACTCAAGCTCTCTGAATAACAGCTTGAAAATGCTCAGATCATCCTCATTGAGCATGTATCGCTCGATTGAGCCATGCCAGTTGTCCTTCATGCGCACATATGCTATGAGTACACTTGAAAGTGCATCATTCTTGATAAAAGGCACTGCGACAAATGAGCATACATCATCCACGCCGAAATACGAGATGACATTTTCATACTCGTAGAAGCCCTCTGCAATCTTTGATGTGGCAATGCCCTCCGGATAGTCTATCATGATATCACATATGCCCTTTATAACCTCATCTGTCATATCACAGCCCGTATCATTATAAAGCACCTGTGGCTCCTTCGCGTGCAGATCTATGATCAGCGCACAGTCAAGACTGAAATGATTGATGAAATTGCTCATGGCATTTTCAATCATGGTGTCCTTCTTCTGGTCATTGACATCGATAATGGTCTGCCATATGGAAATAAACTCCATCTGACGCTTTGAGCCCTGATAATCCTTTTCGAGCCCATGCTGCTTTACAAGCATATTAATCTGCCGCTCATTGATATGGCCATCACTCAGTGACTCTAGGTTGATATTTTTTAACATGTCAAGCGGAGCTGCCTCTGCTATTTCATGCATCCTTTTATTGTGTGCCTCTAAAAGTATTCTCTCATGCTCTATAAGCTCATTTTTGCCGAGCAGCTCAAACAGCTTCATCCTGCTTTCCCTGTATATCGAATATGCAAAAAATTCGTTTCCCTCCGCATTAACGAGATATCTCTCCGCATCCTCAAAACGTAAAAAGGCTTCTTCCTTTTCACCATCGTGCCACAAGAGCATGGCTGATGCAAAGGAGTAAAGGAACATCTCATCATCGCATCTGGAATAGTCATGGACTGCCTCAATTCTTGTGGTGTCAATTACTCTGTAGATGACATAATTAAGAAACTGCTTGCAGCTGAGCAGATAGCGCTCACAGCTGAATCTGTCACCCGAAAATATAGATGCAAGCGCAAGAAGCGCATATACCTTACTCGTGTTGCACACTCTTAAGCTGTTTAGATGAAGCTTTATAATAGTCTTCATGGCAACTAAAAGTGCATGGACAGCCTCCTTATAATTGCCCTGCATGATATAGTTAAGAGACTTGTTATAATACACCTCAGCTATATCCTCCGGCATCTTCAGGTAATATAACATATTGATTGCAGCATTGTAATAATTGTCAACCAGCTCATTTTTACCCATGGCACTTAAATTGTAGCCTATAGACGTAAGCACTCTCGCAACATATATATTGCCGTGCCCCTTCATGAACTCGTATGTACGGATAACATATAAAAAGGCTATCTCATTGAGACCGCTTGTGCTGGCAAGCATAATAGTCTTCTGATATGCATCATACACAAGCTGCTCATTTCCTATCTCCTTCGCAAGCTCAAGCCCCTTCGTAAAATGCTTTAGTAATGATTCATCATAAAAGGACTGCTTCACCACATCCCGGCTATTGTCGTATGCGTAAATATATATATGTGCCAAATGATTCCTGTAGCCGTGCTTTATGAGCTTTTCTATAATTTCATCACTGACAGGTATATCCTGTACACAGAAGAATATATTGTACCAGCCTGACATCTTTATCATGACTGACAAAAGCTCTGCCTTAAATATCAGTGTGTCATCCTCTGCCAAAACTGCATAGTCATAGGCACTCTTTGCACTGTTTCCGGCCTTCTCAAGCTTGCCCTGATACATATAGCAGGTGCCCTTCATGAAATAATACAGCGAAAGATAATGCTCACTGTCATTTTCCGGTATCAGCGCCTTGTATTCATTCGTGAGCTCAATCGCTTTGGACATCTCTCCAAGTAAAACAGACGTCCTTGCATAGACCATATAAAAGCGGCGCAGGCTTTTCTCATCAATCCATGCATCCTCAAACTTAAGCTTATGCTCTATAATGCGGCAGCCTCTCCTTGCCTGCTCAAAATCCAGAAACTCCATGATATTTGATGCTTCCTGGATGCTCTGCTCAAAGTTCATAGTGATATACAGCTCATCATCATTTGTAGTTTTTACGTTATTTTTAAGCGGTCCGGCACTGCCTATATAGTATATGGCGCTCCTGTCCTCAAGCGACTCAACTATACGATCCCACACCTCAACAGTACTGTCAGTACCCTTGACTATGGCATTGACACCTAACACGATACCGATATTGGCGCATGGATTGTCAATCAGATACTTGATGGTCTCAATTGAACTCTTAGACGCCATCTGGAATCTGTTTATCACAATCATCAAAGGCTTCACCTCAGAAAGCTTCTTGAGCATGTCAGCTATGGCCATCGTCATGCGTCTCTGCTCATATGCCACCTCATTTAACAGCACTGTCTCCTCTCTGAAGCACTCACCTGTCTCATAATAGCTGTTTAACACCTGTCTGTGCAGATAGTACACACCGCACTCCTTCTGGAAATCATCAAAGCTTCCGCCTATAAAGCGCCTGTGCATATTGCATATGATGTCCAAAAATGGCTCATAAGCTCCGACCAGCGTATTGTAAGAGAACTCACTGTATGCAAAAAAGACGTTATCCTCATTGCTTTGATAACGTCTTATAACCTCAAGATTTTCAATCGAAAAATCATTGCTATAATTCGCCATTACGATATTTCGAGTCTCTTTTCCTATGCGATTGTAAATCTGCTCGATTACCCCGCTATAATACTTCTCTATCATCTAATTACCCCATCATGTTCCAAAGCCGACACAGTGTATATCAATCCTCCTGTAATCAGGCTTTTCCGAAATAATCCTAAAACCATAGTAGACCAAAACTCCTAAAAAGTCAATCTTTTGACTCAATAATGATAAATTTTCCTCTATGGATATCAATCAGTGCATGATCATCGACTATTTCATTGGATATGCCAAGCGATGTAAACCTGTCAAAGGAATAATCAGTAACAGGATACTTAAAGCCCTTAAGGCTTACCTCATTGTCGTCTGTCAGTGCTATAAGAGATACAAACCTGCCATACTGTGCTGATTTTTCAATGGTTACCGGCTTATCTGCCATCCTTATGCGGTTGTTTGTATCGATAATGCTGATATCAGTTCCACTTTCCAGGCCTATTCCCAAAAGTGAAATATTTCCAAGCACATGGTCTATTCTGCTGCCTGTTGCTCCAAGCAGCACTATGCTTCGTGCTCCCTCGCTTATTGCCAGTCTTATGGCATACTCTGTATCGGTATCATCCTTTATGGGATTGAGCCTGCGTATCTCAGTCTGTCCCTTTCTCTCAAAATACTCCAATGCATTTGTCGTAGTCGAATCGAAATCACCTACAATTATATCAGGTGTGACACCGTTTTCGTACAGAAAATCCATTCCGCTGTCAGCCGCAATGATAGCATCTATTCCGTCAGTCTTTATCTCGTTTAAGCCAAATTCCTTATCTATTTTTCCACCACATACAATCAAATACCGCATTTTATCCACCCTCTCCTTAATAACATATCCACATTTGCTTAAGCCCCGGAAGCATTTCCGTTTTAACCTGCATCTGTTACATCATGATATTCAGAAAACCCTTTACATTTTCTTCTATATCTCCGCTAAACACCGCACTTCCCGCAACAATGATATTGGCTCCTGCCGCAAGCAGTGTCTCAACATTCTCCAGATTGACACCACCGTCCACCTCTATATCAGCCTTGTTTGCGGTTTTCTCAAGAAGCGCCTTTAGGTCGCGCACCTTGTCTACAGTGTACGGAATAAGCTTTTGTCCTCCAAAGCCCGGATTTACCGTCATGATAAGCACCATATCCACCTTAGGGAGCACATACTCTATAGCAGAAAGCGGAGTAGCCGGATTTAATGCTACACCTGCCAGTATGCCCTTTTCCTTTATTGCCTCGATTGTTCTGTCAAGATGCTTGCATGCCTCCGCATGGACTGTGATGATGTCAGCGCCTGCCGCCGCAAAATCATCTATGTATCTGACCGGCTCATCTATCATCAGATGCACATCAAACATGCGCTCTGTGCACTTTCTGATTGTCTTTATGACCGGCAGTCCTATTGATATGCTTGGAACGAAGCTGCCGTCCATAACATCTATATGCACATACTGTGCTCCGGCCTCGTCAAGCTGCTTAAGCTGCTCTCCAAGTATTGAATAATCCGCTGATAAAATTGATGGTGATAAGCAGTTCATGTTTTCCTCCGTTTGATTATGCTTTAAATTAATACTTTTGTCTGTTTTTCAGCTCCTCATATAAAAGCTTATAATTATCATACCGCACCTGCGATATTTTCCCATCTGCAAGAGCTTCCTTCACGCCGCAGTCCGGCTCATTTATATGACTGCAGCCCTGAAACCTGCAATATGGCTCATACTCTACAAACTCCGGATAACATGTCCACAGATCTTCCTTTTCAAAGCCCGGCACATCCATCGAGCTAAAGCCCGGTGTATCCATGATATACGTGCCATCCTTTATCGGGATAATCTCAGAATGTCTGGTCGTATGCTTTCCGCGCTCTATTTTCTCACTTATATGTCCGGTCTCCATCTGCACATCATCCTGCAGACAGTTAATGATAGATGACTTGCCAACTCCCGAGGGACCTGCAACCGTGGTCGTCCTTCCCTCTAAAATGTGCTTTATCTCATCTATGCCCTCACCTGTTTTCGTGCTGGTAAAAAGCACTCTATAGCCAGCCGGCTCGTATATGCTTTTAAGCTCCTGCTGCTCTTTAGGTGTGATTAAGTCCTTTTTGTTGAAGCATATGGTAACCGGGACATGCTGGTACTCCATCATACACAAAAACCTATCAAGCAGGTTGAAATTGGGATCCGGCTTTGCGGATGCAAAAATAACCAGGGCCATGTCTATATTGGACACAGCCGGCCTGATAAGTTCGTTTTTCCGTGGCAGTATACGCTCGACATTGCCTATGTGCTTTTCATCATCGAGGACTGCTATGTCGACGATATCGCCAACCAGCGGCTTTATCTTTTGTTTTCTGAAGGTGCCTTTTGCTTTGCACTCGTAGAGAGTGCCGCCTGTGGCAGTTTCTTTTGCTTCTTTGGTTTCTTCTACGTAGACGTAGTAGAAGCCGGCAATTCCTTTAATAATTTTTCCTGTCATGGTTTTCCTTGTGTGCTTTTGTATTTGCCGGAGTCACGCTTTCGGCGGGGTGCATGCCGCGCTTTGAGGTTGTGTGGGTGGCGGTGGCAGGCATATATTCCTCTAAAAAAATATGAAGCCAGCCCCGGGCTCTCCTACGGACAGGCTATGGCTTGCTCTGCCCTGTTCTTTCCTCGGTAGGTTTATGACACCCCGGGGCATTTCATATTTTTTCCTCGGAACACATGCCTGCCCCGCTTCCTTAGTTTCTCTCCGCGAGTTCAGGTTTTCGTCCGCGGGTTGATGCGGTAGTGGGGTGCGGATAGCACCCACTTTGTGGGTGCTATCCGGTGGTTGCTATAGAGTGTGTATACAAATACTATTGCTATGTGGAAAACTTGACGTAGCTACGCTACTGCTCGTTTTCCTTGTACCCCACGCAATGGCAATATCTACCTCTTTTTAGCTATTCCGGTTTATAATAATTATTTAGCGTCTCTTATGCTTATGGCACGCTATACGTTACTGGATCAAGTGTGACAGTTGCAGGATTTCCTGCTTCATCTGTTTCCCCTGTCTGAACTGTCCAAGTAACCACAATACTTCCTGTAGCTTCTTTCATTGTTCCGGAAACTGTAAATGATGACGTATTTTCATATGAACCCTTATCGTATACAGTTCCACTTTTACCTACAAGCTTATACTCTGCTTTTACTACAGTTCCCTCTCCACTATAACTAATTCCTTTACTTACGTTAGTCGATATCTCCTGCTTTCCCTTACTGAGTGTAAGTGTGATTGTGGTGCCTGCGGCTACGGTTTCGCCGGATTTGGTCTGGCTGATTACGCTGCCGGCTGGTACTGTGTCGCTGTACTGGGAGTCAGCATAGGTATACTTGAGCCCTGCTCCTGCGAGGGCGCTTTCTGCATGTGACTGTGAGGCACCTACTACGTTTGGCACGGTGATTGGCTTCTGGCCCGGTGAGAGGGTGACTGTTACTGTGCTGCCCTTTGCGGCCTGTTTCTTTGCTGATGGTGACTGTGCTGTTACTACATCTGCTGCTACACTGTCATTGTAATCTCCATACTCGAAGGTGACACTAAAGCCTGCTGATTCGAGTGTACTCTTTGCTGAGCTCTTGGTCTTTCCGATTACACTTGGTATCTTGACCATCTCTGATGTACTATCACCTTTTCCTGCGATAACTACATTAATCTGTGAACCACGCTTTACTGTATCTCCGGCCTTGACATCCTGCTCAAGGATTGTGCCATCCTTTTCATCTGACTGCTTTGTCTCAAATGCAAATACTGTGAGGTCAAGCTTTAAGCGGTCTACTGCCTTCTGAGCATCCTCCACTGACATGCCTCTGATGTCAATCATCTGGCCCTCTGTCTCAGTCTGTGTCTCTGACTCTGATTCAGACTCGGTCTGTGTCTGTGACTCTGTCTGCTGTGACTCTGAGTTCTTTTTGCCGCCAAACTTAAACACTCCTGCCACTGAAAGTGCAAGATATATGATAACTATTACAATGATTACGGCTGTTACTATACCCATGATTGTGATTGCTTTATCCATCTTTGGATTTAAAAGCTTGCCGTCATCATCATCGTCTTCGTCTTCTTCGTCATCATCGTCGTCTAAGAGTGACTCATCATATTCATCATCATCGTCTTCATCGTCAGCATACTCATCACCATTATCTGCATCGGTATCATCATCGTTTAAGTCCTCTGCAACACCTCTGCCTTCTTTTATCTTGTCAAGCTCCTCCGGGCTTATAACCTTGGTCTTGCCACCGTCAACGAGTGGTGCTATTGTAACGAAATCCTCATCAGGATGCGCAAGAGAGCGCCTTATGTCTGTGAGAAGCTCCTCAATAGTCTGGTATCTGCGGTCCGGTGTCTTTTGTGTACACTTTAAGATGATTTTCTCAAAGCTGATTGGCAGATCCGGTGCGTAGATGCTTGGCCTTGCAATCTCCTCCTGTAGGTGCTGCAGTGCAACTGCCACTGTGGTATCACCGTCAAACGGCACACGGCCTGTAACCATCTCAAACATTACGATTCCCAGTGAGTAAATATCACTTCTGCCATCGACGAAGCCGTTTCTTGCCTGCTCCGGAGATGCATAGTGTACTGAGCCCATCACATCTGAGCTTATTGTATTTGAAGATGTAGCCTTTGCAATTCCAAAGTCTGTCACCTTTACCTTGCCATCTGTAGAAATAATGATATTCTGCGGCTTGATATCACGGTGAATGATATTTTTATTGTGAGCGGCCTCTATGCCCCTTGCCACCTGGATTGCAATACTTGCAGACTCCTTGAATGACAGCTGGCCCTTTTTCTCGATATAAGTCTTAAGTGTGATACCCTCGACATACTCCATGACAATGTAGTACAGACCATTCTCGCTGCCTACATCATAGATATTTACGATATTTGGATGCTCAAGTCCTGCTGCTGACTGTGCCTCAGCACGGAACTTGGTCACAAATGAACTATCCTCCGAAAACTCCTGCTTTAAAACCTTTATAGCTACAAAACGGCTCAGTATATGGTCTTTTGCCTTGTATACATCAGACATGCCGCCTGCGCCAACCTTGCTTAGGATCTCATATCGATCCGATAAAAAACTTCCTATCTCTAACATCTGTTATTACCTCGTCTTAAAATGGTTTAATAATCATTACAGTGATATTATCGCGGCCACCGTTTGCATTGGCCATGGCGACAAGCTGTGACGCTGCTGTCTCGATATTATCATTTTGCCTAATAGTATCGCATATTTCTTTATCTCTCACCATATTGGTAAGTCCGTCTGTACACAGAAGAATCCTGTCGTCCTCACATAGCTCGACCTCAAAAAAATCTGCCTCCACATGATCTGCTGCCCCGACAGCTCTCGTGATGATATTCTTGTCCGGATGAACTCTCGCCTCGTCGGCATTTATCTCACCCATCCTGACCATCTCATCAACCAGTGAATGATCCCTGGTAATTTGTCTGATCTGCTCTGTGCCACCTACAATATAAAGCCTGCTGTCACCTATATTGGCCACAAAAAGCTTGTTTCCTATAATAGTTCCTACGACTAAGGTGGTACCCATTCCACGCTTAGCTTCATCCTCACGAGACTCAGCCACCAAAAGCTCATTTGCCTTGTTGATAGCCTCTTTGATGATGGATACCGGTTCATCCCCGGCATTTCTCGATACCGATGCAACCACACGCTCTATAGTGTATCTGGAAGCATAGTCACCGGCTTTGTGTCCTCCCATTCCATCTGCTACGATGAAAAGATTCGGAAGATTTCCTACTGCAGTGTCAGACGAGAAATAAAAATCCTGATTCATCTCACGAATAGCACCTGCATCCGTAATGGAAAACGTCTTCATCTAGTTTATTCCTCTCTCTTTATCTATATGCTTCTTGCGAAGCTGTCCACAGGCACCGTCTATATCTCTGCCCATTTCCCTTCTAATAGTAACATTAATTCCGTTTTTTTCAAGCCTATTTTTAAAAGCCTCTATAACACCCTTGTTGGACTGCACGTAATCGCGCTCCTTTATCGGATTTACCGGAATCAGATTTATATGGCAGTTCATGCCATGTACGAGTGCCGAAAGCTCTGCTGCATCCTCGGCTGTATCGTTCACTCCGCCTACCAGGCTATACTCAAAGGTGACTCTGCGGCCGGTCTGTGCAAAATAATATTTGCATGCATCGACCACATCATGTATATCATAACTGTTTGCAACCGGCATGAGAGCTTTTCTCTTTTCCTGGTTGGAGGCATGCAGTGAAAGCGCCAGCGTGATAGAAAGCTTTTCATCTGCAAGCTGTCTCATGCGCGGTACTAGACCACATGTGGAAACTGTCAGATTGCGCTGGCTGATATTGATACCGTTTTCATCAGTAAGAAGCTCTATAAAGCGCAGCAGATTGTCGTAATTGTCAAGCGGCTCACCTGTCCCCATGACAACTACATTTGAGATGCGCTCTCCTATGTCCTTGCCTATCTGATAAATCTGGTCAATCATCTCAGACGGCCTAAGCCCCCTAACGAGACCATCAAGAGTAGATGCACAGAATCTGCACCCCATCCTGCAGCCAACCTGCGAAGATATGCATACAGAGTTTCCATGCTTGTACTTCATAAGTACACTTTCTATGACGTTGCCATCATCGAGTGCAAAGAGATATTTTCTCGTGCCGTCGAGCTTTGACACCTGCACCTCCTCTTTTTTTAGCGAGATGAGTATTGCATTGTCCTTTAATACCTGTATGAACTTTTTTGAAATATTGGTCATCTCATCAAAGCTGTCCACATGCTTCACATGAATCCACTCATATATCTGCTTCGCACGGAATTTCTTCTCTCCGAGCGATATGATAAACTCTGTGAGCTCGTCCATATTCATTGATTTGATGTCAGTTAGTTGTTCTTTTATCTGTTCCATATCATTTTTATTAAGTCTGCATTTAACTATTGTTTCTGTCTCTTATACACATCTCCGAGCCCACGAGACCCTAAGACATCTCGT
>ERZ1694980.661-NODE-661-length-11702-cov-67.767580_pt1 | contig 11702 bp, 9 predicted proteins | sample MGYA00581606_ERZ1694980 | MGnify/ENA primary metagenome ERZ1694980 (study PRJEB42213, sample SAMN07424368) | human gut metagenome | biome: ENVO:00009003; feature: ENVO:2100002; material: ENVO:00002003 | host: Homo sapiens | place: USA | collected 2014 ...
TTTTGGCTCTCTCTCTTACTAAAAACACGAATATTCTGAGCTGCATATTGCAAAGTCAGTCGGCCGTCCCGCTGGATACAGATGATTTCCGTCTGGAACTGACTGCCGGCAACGGATGCATGGATCATTGGAACACTCCGATAGACTCCGTTTCCACCTGTTATCTCCCCTTTATGCAAGAAAGCGCCAATTTGGAAGACATACAGGTAGTACATGCCGGAATGAATACATTGAGACTGATGGAAAATGACGATACCCGTCTACGGTTAATCTATCAACCTAGTGGAAAAGAGATTTTCGATATTCCGCTTACACAATATCTGCTCCTGTCACGTAATGTCGAGACAACCTATATGCCTCCACAAGAATATCTTGACAGGCAAGACCGCTATAATCTGATATTTTTTCTTGACTCAACAAATGATCCGCAGCAACCTTATATATGTTTACAAATGAAAGTAAACGGATGGATGATACGTATAAATAATGCAGAATTAGATAAATAACCTTTCTAATTCGAACATTTCAACCTATATTCGATTCCGTTAAGAAAACAACTTATTTTGTAAAATCTATAAAACGGAACATTATGAGAAATAAAAAAAAATTCAACGAGTTTATGAACAAAACGATTGATGAACTGAAAGACGAGAAACGTTATGGTACGGCTCACATTTATCAAAGCACCTTGAACGCATTCAGTGAATTTTGTGGATGTGAGGTTATTTACTTTCACCAGCTCAACAGAGCCAATCTGAAAGAATTTGAAACCTACCTGCGTGACAAGCAACTAAGTTGGAATACTGTTTCCACCTATATGCGGACATTGCGTGCAACTTATAACAAAGCAGTGGATAAAAAAATAATAACCGAGAATTCCCGTTTATTTCATCATGTCTACACCGGCGTGAAAAACGATATAAAACGCGCATTGGAAGTAGAAGAGATAAACAAGTTACTAAACGAGGTTCCTCTAAAGAAACTACCGGAAGATTTGATACGATGCAGAGTTTGGGCTAATTTAATGTTTCAATTACGCGGAATGCCCTTTGTTGATCTGGCCCATCTTCACAAAAGCGACTTGAAAGGCAACACACTTTCTTATCGCCGATATAAAACAGGTGGGCAAATGATTGTTGATATTCCGATAACAGCAATGAAGCTGATAAACAAATATCAAAATACCAATCAGGACTCTCCCTACCTTTTTCCCATCCTCAGTGGAACAAAAACCGGAGAGGATCTATATACAGAGTATCAGCAGGCACTACGAACCATGAATTACAATTTAGGCAGATTGGCGAAAAAATGCGGAGTGGCAACCAAGGTCAGTTCATACACTACGCGCCATACCTGGGCCACCCTTGCCAAATATTGTAATTTCTCCGAACAATTAATATGTGAGGCTTTTGGACACTCGTCAGTGAAAGTTACAGAAACATATTTGAAAAATTTCAAGAATGAAGAGATAAAGAAAGCTAATGATGCGATAATTCTATACGTTTCAAATAATGGGAAAAAGAGAGTATAAATAGATAAAATTCTAATTATCAATAGATTTATATTGTGTTACTTCGTAAGTAACAGATCTTATTTGGAGGGCAAAAATAGACAATTAACTGATAGCAAACAAATAAAGGCACAGCTTTTTTCTAGATTTTAATTAAAAAGGTTATATAATAGATAAAAAGTAATAATAATATGAACAATTATCAAATCGAAGGAGAACAAAGAAATACAACAACACACATTGCGCTTTTTACTATTAACGCAATGCAATAAATTCACTATATTTCACATAGTTATCTCTTATATATATTTATAAAACGACAGAATATTAATTATACAACTAATCCATTAATTCACGTTCTGTTACTTACGAAGTAACAGAAGGATATTAAAAAGAAAAAAAGTGACATATTTAAAACACACCTTTTAAAAACATAATATAGATCTGACATCTAAAAAATTTAACCTATGATACAAGTTCAGAGATTTAATAAAGCACTTAAATTAGCAGTCATTCTAGGAGATTTAGTCATTCTGAATGTACTTTTCATCTCATTTAATTCAATATGGAACGAGTTGTTTGGGGAGAGGGCCTACAGTGGCACTTTACCCCAAATTCTAACTCTATTCAGCGTATGCTATTTTGCGTGCACTATCTCAGGAGGTGTCATATTACATCGACGAGGAGCCCGTGCCGATCAAATTGTATTCCGGGCACTCCGTAACGTTTTTTATTTCTCCCTATTGTCAACAAGCTTAATTGTACTATCAGAACTTGAAATATACTCCAATCGCTTTTTTGTCTATTATTTCATTCTACTTTTCCTCTGCATCACTTTCTATCGTCTGCTTTTCCGTTTCTGCATACAGCTATACTATACAGAAGCCGCGGAGGTAATTTCCGTACCGTCCTTTATTTGGGAAGCACCGAAAATATAGCCGAACTTTATCATGAAATGACCTCCGACGCCACTACCGGATACCGGGTACTGGGATACTTCGACACAACCCCCAATGCCAAGTTCCCTGCCAGTTGTACTTATTTGGGAAAGCCGGAGCAAACCATTGATTACCTGACAAAAAACAAAGTGAACCAACTTTATTGTTGCCTGCCCTCGGCATTAAGCGAATGTATCGTGCCGGTCATTAATTATTGCGAAAACAACCTGATACATTTCTACAGTGTGCCCAATGTGCGCAACTACCTGCGCCACCGTATGTACTTTGAAATGATAGGCAGTGTCCCTATTCTCAGCATCCGCAAGGAACCTTTGGGAAAAATAGAAAACAGGCTGATAAAACGTATATTCGATGTAGCCTTCTCATTACTCTTTTTATGCACATTGTTCCCCATTATATTCCTTATTGTAGGAGTGACCATTAAAATCACTTCTCCGGGCCCCATATTCTTCCGTCAGAAACGTAATGGATTGAATAATAAAGAATTCTGGTGTTATAAATTCCGTTCTATGAAAGTGAACAAGGAATCGGACACCTTACAGGCCACCCTCAATGATCCTAGAAAAACCAAATTCGGCGATTTCATGCGCCGGACCAATATTGACGAACTTCCGCAATTCATCAATGTATTGCTGGGAGATATGTCCATTGTAGGACCACGCCCTCACATGTTGAAACACACGGAAGAATATTCCAAGATAATCAATAAATACATGGTCCGCCATTTCATCAAACCCGGTATCACGGGATGGGCGCAAGTGACCGGTTTCCGTGGCGAAACCCGTGAGCTGGAAGACATGGAAGGACGTGTGAAAGCCGATATATGGTATATGGAGCACTGGTCTTTCCTGCTCGACCTTTATATCATGTACAAAACCGTGGCAAATGTGCTACGCAAAGACAAGCAAGCTTATTAAGTTCAAAATAGAGAATTAAAATTAATAGAGAGCCAAAAAATGAGAAGATTGAAACTTACCCTATTCGCACTGGTTTCACTACTACTATGTAGTTGCAGTGCCTACAAAAAAGTACCTTACCTGCAAGGGTCCGAGTATCTGGACATGGCAAATGTCAAAACACCCTTGTATGATGCACACATCATGCCTAAAGATTTGCTGACTATCACGGTGAATACCAGCGATCCCGATGCCGCCATTCCCTTTAATCTGACGGTAGCCACCCCTATCACGGCAAACAGCAAAAACCTTACCAGCCAACCATCTTTACAACAGTATCTGGTAGACAATAACGGAAACATTGATTTCCCTGTTTTGGGAACACTGCACATCGGCGGCCTTACCAAAAGCCAGGCGGAAAATATGATAAAGGAGAAACTGAAGACCTATATCAAAGAAGACCCTATTGTAAATGTACGCATGGCAAACTACAAAATCTCTGTGATGGGAGAAGTTGCCAGCCCCGGTACATTCACCATCACCAATGAAAAAGTAAATATCATGGAAGCACTGGCTATGGCAGGGGACATGACCGTATACGGACAACGCGACAAAGTGAAACTGATCCGTGAAGACGCGCAAGGCAACCGCCAGGTTATCCCGCTGAACCTGAACGATGCCGACATCATCGTATCTCCTTACTACTACCTCCAGCAGAATGATGTAGTGTATGTCACTCCCAATAAGACCAAAGCCAAAAATGCAGGAATCAGCAACAGTACTACAATATGGTTCTCTGTAGTGGGAACCCTTGTCTCACTCGTCAGCCTGATAGTAACCATTGCCAAATAAACAGAATTATGAAAGAAGATTTATACGACGACCTCTATCTGGAAGAAAAAGAAGAAAAGACTGATTTTAAAGCGGTTCTTTTTAAATATACCATTCATTGGCCTTGGTTCGTGGCATGCATTCTGTTATGCATGGCAGGAGCCTGGCTTTATTTGCGTTACACCCCGCCGGTATACAACATCTCGGCGTCCGTCATCATCAAAGACAATGACAAAAACAGCAAAGCAAGCAGCGGCATGGCCGACTTGGAAGACTTGGGATTTTATTCTTCCATCAACAATTTTGACAATGAGGTAGAAATCCTGCAATCGCGCACGCTTATCAAGAAAGTAGTGGAAGAACTGGATCTTTACATCAGCTATGCGGCAAAAAGTAGTTTTCATGATATAGAACTTTACAAAAGTTCCCCTGTCAAAGTATGGATTACCCCTGAAGAAGCTCAGAAACTCCCTGCTCCGGCATATATTAACCTGACTTTGCAACCGGGCAATAAACTGAATGTGAAGATCACAATAGGAGAACAGGAATACAGCAAGCAATTCGACAAACTGCCTGCCTTACTGACCACTCCGTCGGGGACTTTCAGCTTCACCCCGGCTGATTCGACAATCGCAAAAAGCGAGCAAAAAATCATGGCTACCGTTTCTTCCCCCCGCAGTGTGGCCGGCAGCTACCGGGGAGCATTGAGCATAGAGCCTACTTCCAAATCCACCACTATCGCACAGATCTCTGTAAAGAGCACGCATACGCAACGTGGTATGGATTTTATCAACAAACTGGTGGAAATCTACAACCGGGATGCCAACGACGATAAAAACGAAGTGGCCACCAAGACCGCAGAATTTATTGATGAACGTATTAATATTATCAACGGTGAACTGGGAACTACGGAACAAGAACTGGAAACCTTCAAGCGCGATGCCGGGCTGACCGACTTGAAAAGCGACGCCCAACTGGCATTGAGTGAAAACTCGGAATACGAAAAAAAACGTGCTGAAAACAGCACCCAGCTCCGGCTGGTACAATTCCTGGCCAGCTATGCCAACAATCCGGATCATGCCTACGAAGTACTTCCTGTCAATGTAGGCCTGACAGATACCGGACTGACCGAACTGATCAACCGCTACAATGAGATGCTGCTGGAACGCAAGCGCCTGCTCCGCTCCTCTCAGGAAAACAACCCGGTGGTAGTCAATCTGGATGCCAGCATCCGCGCCATGCGCAGCAATGTGCTGACCACCATCAACAGCGTGCAAAGAGGCTTGGCCATCACCCAGGCGGATCTGGAACGCCAGGCAGGCAAATATGCCGGACGCATCACCAATGCTCCGGGACAGGAACGCCAGCTAGTCAGCATCTCGCGCCAACAGGAAATCAAAGCAGGACTTTACCTGATGCTGCTGCAAAAGCGTGAAGAAAATGCCATCACTCTGGCATCTACCGCCAACAATGCCCGCATAGTAGACGAAGCGCTGGCAGATGCCATCCCCGTATCTCCCAAAGGAAAGATGATTTATCTGGTAGCACTGATTCTAGGCGTCGCTCTGCCGGTTGCCGTGATCTATATCATCGAGCTTTTTAAATACAAGATAGAAGGACGTGCCGATGTGGAAAAAATCACATCCCTTCCTATAGTCGGTGACGTACCTTTCTCTGAAAATAAATCTTCGGAGGGAGCCATTGTAGTACACGAAAACCAAAACGACCTGATGGCCGAAACTTTCCGTAATGTACGCACCAATGTACTTTATATGATGAAGAGTAACGAGAAAGTTATATTGGTTACCTCCACCACTACAGGAGAAGGCAAAACCTTTATCGCTTCCAATCTGGCTGTCAGCCTGGCTTTATTAGGAAAGAAAATCGTGATTGTGGGGCTTGACATCCGCAAGCTGGGTCTGAACAAAGCTTTCCAATTGTCACGCAAGGAACAAGGCATCAGCCAGTTCCTCGCTAATCCGGAACATACCGACCTGATGTCGCTGGTACAAGTTTCAAACATCAATCCTAACTTGTCCATTCTGCCCGGAGGTCCTATCCCTCCCAACCCGACCGAATTGGTGGCACGTGAATCTTTGCCTCAGGCTATCGACATACTGAAAAAGCATTTTGACTATATCATTCTGGATACCGCCCCCATCGGCATGGTGACCGACACCCAACTGATTTCGCGAGTAGCCAATGCCAGCATCTATGTGTGCCGGGCAGACTACACTCACAAGGCAGATTATACTTTAATCAACGAACTGGGCGAACAGAAAAAACTGCCCAACCTATGTACCATTATCAACGGACTGGACATGAAGAAAAAAAAGTACGGATATTACTATGGATACGGCAAGTATGGCAAGTATTACGGATATGGTAAAAAATACGGTTACGGCTATGGATACGGCGCAGAAAATGTAAACAAAAAGTAATTTCAAAATTAATTACATAATAAAATAAGACTAATCCTCTTTCCAGAACGTTAATATTTTAACAAATTCAGAAGAGAATTAGTCTTATTATGTTTTAATATATAAATATTATTTACTATACTTTTCTTTTGAAACATCAAAACAGGGACACTGTTTCACCCATTCCTCAGGCTCTATCTCACCATTTCCGTTCAAATCCGGACTTAAATCCCGATGACCGCAAACCTTGCAACCGGGATAATCCACCAGCAACGCCCTGACCAGTACACGCAATGAATGTTTCTGCCACACCGTCCGCGTATCCGCCGGCCTGCCCCGCTCGCTGACTCCCCCCTCATAGCATATCCCGATACTCTGCGCATTATACCCACGCGCATGCGCCCCGATTTTCTCTATGGGACGGGTTGTTTTTATATCCCCGTTCTTACGGATATAAAAATGATATCCGGGTCCGTTCATTCCACGCCTGCGGTGGCACACCTCCAAATCCTGTTCGGTAAAGTCCCTGTCCGCCTTTGTGGCGGAACAGTGGACAACAATCAGATTAATCACTCTCATCCTCCTATGCACGAGCTGATTCCTACTACACCCGCAATAGCCGTAGCTACTGCAATCACCACTTTCAAAATAGTGCTCCAAACAGATTTACCTTTCATTCTACAGTTTTTTTTTAAATTAAACACTTGTCCGCCACCTACTTAAGCAGGTTTTTGCTCCTCCTTCGTTTTCACCGGCAATTTATCCACTTTCGTATATTTCAGTGCTGCCAGAATACCGCTTAGCGCAATACCCGGACGGAAATTGATACGCGCTTTTCTAATCATCGACACATCATACGTATCCTCCGTTTCCGCACCTCTTCCACTCAAACCTATCTGGAAAGTGCCCAGATCGGCAAGCCTTACAATCTCACCCCCTTCCAGAGCCTCCATAATCACATCCTCCAAAGCAACAAGCACAGCCATTACATCCGCACGCGTCACCGTACAGGTCTTCTGAATACGATCCGCCATTTCGCGAATCTCTACATGGCCATTGGCCTGAGCTTGTGCATAAAACTTAGGCACCGCATCCTGATCAAGCGGATTATTACGCTTTACTACCGAATAAGAAACTGTTCTTCCCATACTTTTAAAATTAAAAATTAAAACTTTTAAATTAAGAAACACACTGACAATCAACTGTTAATCACTAAGCCGGCTATGATTGACTTTTGATTACACTACAAAGATACGATGAAGCGGAAGCCCTGTGTCGACATTGGTAGAGAGCCGTAGAACATTGTCGAGAAATGTCGAGAATAACTTACAGGCAGAGTAGGAAAACAAGGACATTTTGTGTATCTTTACTCTATAATCAAAACAGATAAAAGAACATGAACCAAGAAGAAAAAGCATTCATTATCAGAGCGTATGACAAAGCGGAACTGGCAGAATTATATAGCCCCGGACGGACCGCTGCGGCAGCCCTGCAAACCCTATATCGCTGGATGCGGAGAAATATGCTGCTGCAGGAAGAATTAAACGAAGCGGGCTACAACAAATTCCGCCACAGCTTTCTGAAGCATGAAGTGGCAATCATAGTGAGGCATCTGGGAGAACCTTAGGACATACGCTTCCCAAAGGACCTGTTGTTTACTTCGAAAGACCTTGTTGTTTTTTTAAAATCCCCTGTTGTTTTACCGGAAAGGTCCTGTTGTTTTTTGAAAACAACAGGACCTTTTTTACCAGTATTTTAGGCTCACAAGGCTCAGGGCTCACTTAGGCGGTAATTTAGGCCAAGACTTACCGGTCTTTCTATACTTACCATCCTCTTTCTCAACGATTTGATAATACACCAAACGCAACAAATAACGTTTCACGGATGCTGTAGGCAACCCTGCTTCATTGGCAGCCGCCATCAGCTCCGAATATGTAAACTCACGCGGCATTGTTCTCAAGATGGGACGCAGTTTGAAAAAAGCCTTTATCGGCCTGATTCTTCCGGCAGTATCATCCATGGAAGTGGAAAGCAGCAAACTGTGTTCCAGCAACACATCCACTATCTGCATGGCCGTACGGAAATCCTCATCCGAACATTTCCACTCCGATGTATTCCATTGCGGCTCGCACTTACGCAATGCAGTCAGCACCATGGCAATACGAGACATCATCAGTCCGTGGCGCAGCACAATAGCACCCGGAGAATCATCATCTTCCGCCACTACCTCACGCAGATACGTTCTGAAACGCTCCGTATGCTCTTTCCATTGTTCCTCGGTGAAAATCACCTCGGTAGACGATCCGGAGAGAAAGATAAACATACGCAGCAGCTCCTCGCCCATCCCTTTGAAATAAGCGCGCATATCCAGCCGGACTTTGCCGGGATTGGCAGACTTATACTCCCAGGGGGCCTGTCCCACATAGAAAGCCACACGGCTGTACATCCCATTCTCCAGCGAAGAAATAAATTTATGCAACTGGGCGGGAGTACCCGAAGCACATAATGCCAGATGAGGATCACTCACAATAACAAGCCGGTGATCCGTCTTGAAATAAGAAGACACCTCCTCGTGCTGGGAGGCGGCACGCATCACATCATCATGTTTTCCATACTCCTGGTGCATGGCAGAACTTATCATATCCAGCTCGGAGGCATTCATCACCAAGCCGACCGCTCCACCCGCCTCCAAAGCCAATATCAACTGGCTTTTTGAAATATTGGGAGCCACCTTCAGGATGCGTTCCACCGGCATCTCCGGGCATTGGTCCAAATCGGGAACCCTCTTTTCCTGAGCGGCAAGCCGTTCCTCCAGATTCCACTTCAGCAATTTCTGCCGGTACTCACGCTCATCCTTCCTGTTCAGTTCATCGTAATACTCCTGAATGGCTGCGGGCAGAATTGCCGCCAGTTGCATCACCCCTTTTCCTCTGCCCGAACCGGCTAAAGCCACCAGGTAGAGATCGGCGGAATAAACCATTCCTCCATAATTCATCCTCACCCCCGGCAGACAACCGCTGATGTTGGTAATCATGGAGAGCAACAGAATATCCCTCTCGCGCTTGTTGCGGACGTGTGTCAAACCACGCTTCAAAAAGTCGGGCAAACGGTCGAACAGCTCATCCGGAAGACACGGAACATTGCGGCGCAATTTGTCAGCCTCAAGTTTCTCTATTTCAGCTTCTTCACCCTCTTCGCCGGAATCAGAATACCGCCTAAGTGAGCCTTGAGCCTTGTGAGCCCTGGAAGCAGGTGTTTCGGGGCCCTTGTTCATGTCGGCATACCGGTATCCGGAGTCTATGCGCGGAGGTATATCCCCGGCGGCACACCCCATACCCGCCAGCCTTTCCACCGCCAGCGTTTTCAGCCGGGCCAACTCTTCTTCCCCCACTCCTTTATAGCGGGCGATACGTCCCAGCTTCAACAAAAACTCATTCTTTTTGCCATCCACAAAGGGATTCTGCGCCAAGAACTCGTTGAAGAATGTGTGCAGCATGCCCGAAGCCGCAACGAGAGGCTTGGATGCACTTGCCGGGGTCTTCACTTTCAACTCTGCCAGAATCTCCCCCACCCTGTCGGGATGCTCCGTCACAAAGCGGCGCCAGGGAAAAACTTCGGTATCCGGACGAAAAAAAGCTTCCGGATCATACGACGCAAAGCAAGGACGGGTGGGATTTTTGCAACTCATGTCACAGGGAAAGGCAAGAAGCTGCGCCACGTGCCATGCCACCAACGCGTATGCCAGACGATACTCGTCCACACTCTCTGCTTCCACACGCACCACCAGCTTCAGCCCGTCGTACGAAACGCTGCGCCATGCCGCCTTCACCCAAGGAGTGTCCTTCAAGACCTGCAAGAACTCAGACACACGGCCGTTACATTTATCCACATCCAGCATGGCGTCCCCGCTCCACTGCTTCAGATTAGTTTCGGCATGACTCCCTTCGCAACGCCCGGCTATCACCAGCGCGGCCAGTTTTCTCTTTAATTTCTTGGCCTCTGTCTCCCTGCCCGAAGCCTTCAGGCGCTGATACTCTTCCACTTGCGCTTTCCAACGTTCGCCACGCAGAAGTTCCACAAACTCTTTCAATGTCATATCCACGGCATGTTCATCGAACACCGAGAAATAGAAAGAGCATAAATCGGTATAAACCATTCATGTATGAATTTAAATTATCAAAAGGAGGGCATTTCCCTCCACCATGAAAACAAAAGTATATTGCAAACCCATACAATCAAAAGTTAAAATTGTACACTAACCAAACATAAAGTATTGATTTACAACACCCATTCATTACACAAGTGTACAAATAACCGGGAGGCTTCCTTTTAGCGTTTTTTTACATTTTATTCCTTATTTCCTTTTCTCTTTCCGTTCTTTCTTCTTCTTTTCCTCCTTTTTCCGCATAAACTCGTTTATATCAGCCAGTGTATCCTTACACATGTGTTTCAAAACCCTCATTTCCTCATCGGTGTATCCTTCACCGGACAGGCGATATTTCACCATTACTATCTCCAGTTCCTGAAAGAACTGCAATCTGCCATTATTTTTCTTATAAATCTTGATTTTTCCATGATGTTAATATGATTTAAAATATAAAAAGTACAAAAGTAGGAATAAATGTATTATTCTTGTTAATTTTTTCATTTTTTGCGAACAAATAGCTTGTTATCGTAAAATATTGTCTATATTTGCATCAGAATTTAACGACAAGCTTACCTGGGAATGACACAGGTAACAGCGTAGCGTGCTTAAGAGGCATCATTTCTTTCAATTTTTAGAACATCTAACATTACTTTTCCTTCCTCCGAATATGAAAAAATGGCTAGTGGCGTATGTCCGCCTTCACCACGAAAAGAAGACGGCCGAACGGCTGACTGCAATGAATATAGAAAACTTCCTGCCTGTACAAGAAGAAATCCGCCAATGGACTTACCGGAAAAAGAAAATAGAACGGGTGGTTATCCCTATGATGATTTTTGTCCATGTGGATGCGGCGGAACGTTCGCAGGTGCTCACGCTGTCGGCCATCAGCCGGTATATGGTGCTGCATGGCGAACATACTCCGGCGGTGATTCCGGACGA
>ERZ1694980.665-NODE-665-length-11621-cov-13.241311_pt1 | contig 11621 bp, 9 predicted proteins | sample MGYA00581606_ERZ1694980 | MGnify/ENA primary metagenome ERZ1694980 (study PRJEB42213, sample SAMN07424368) | human gut metagenome | biome: ENVO:00009003; feature: ENVO:2100002; material: ENVO:00002003 | host: Homo sapiens | place: USA | collected 2014 ...
CCCGCCCAACAGCAGCCGCCCGGCCCGGCACTCCACCCCGGCCAGCAGCCCCGCCGCCAGCAGGAACAGCAGCGTGAGCGCAAAATTCGTCAGCAGCAGGACATCGAGGTAGATCACAGTCTTGATGGGCGGCACCTTCTTTCTGGTAGAGATCAGTGTAGCAGAAGGTGGGGGAGAAAGAGGGCGAAGGAGAGGCTTTGCTTTTGCATAAAACCTCTCAGTCGCGGGCTTTGCCGCGACAGCTCCCCTAGTAGGGGAGCCCTTGGCATACCGTCGCGTTTTCGGGGGCTGGCGCTTCGCTCCTGTTTGCCCTGCTGGCGCAAAGTCTTTCCCTTGCGGCAGATGATGATTTTGGAGCCGAAGGCGAATCAATCGAAAAACGAATCTCCTGCCAAGGCCTCCCCTACTAGGGGAGGTGGCATCGAGCGTTAGCGATGATGACGGAGAGGTTGTATGGGAGGGACAGCCTGACCTTTCGCTGCTGCAAGGCTTTGACTGAGAGGGTTGAGCCCTTTTGAAAAATTTTTTTCACAAATTTCCAAAAAAGGCTTGCAAAAGGGAGCGGGAAGAGTTATAATACATCTCGCAGTCAATTGTGCGCTGCAGAATTGCGTTTTGAAAGATGTGCCTCTTTAGCTCAGTCGGTTAGAGCACCTGACTGTTAATCAGGGTGTCGCCTGTTCGAGTCAGGCAAGAGGCGCCATTAGGCGGCGAGGGCAACTTCGCCGCTTGTTTTTTAACCGGGTGTTGTAACCAATCTGAGACTTTTTTCACAAAATCTTCAAAATTAATGGTTTCTTAAAAAATGTCCTCTTGAAGATGCTGTCAGATTGTGGTATACTACACCCAAACCTTGGAACAGTTTTTAGACGTTCTGTGGTGATTGACTCAGATCAAAGGGTAGGCGCTCCCTTCTTTTGATAGCAGCGGACTTCTGCTTTGCCCTGGTTCTCCGCAGGGCAGGGCAAAGCAGAAGGCTATGCGCTGTTAAACCGGAGTGCAAAAAGAAAACCTTTTTCATTTGTCAGACCTACGGTCAAAACAACAGCAAACTGGGGCTTGTGCAAACAGACCGGGTGTGCTAGAATAAAAGCCGTAGTTTTGAAATAGACACAGTACATTGAAAAAGAGATCGTTTGCTTTTGGTTGTCGGTCTCTTGTAAAGGAAACATCGTATGCGTTATACCTATGTGCGGCAGCACGATTCTACGGACTGCGCGGCCGCTTCGCTCGCAATGGTGTGCCTCCATTACAAAAAGGAAATCACCATCACCCGCCTGCGGGACATGATGGGAACCGACATGAAAGGCACGAACCTCGTTGGCCTGCAGAAAGCAGCCAATGAGCTGGGCTTCAGCACGGCGGCTGTCCGTGTTGACCGCGAAAACTTTTTAAGCGATTTCACCCTGCCCGCAATTGCGCAGGTCATTACCGACCAGGGCTTGACCCACTTTGTGGTCATCTTCAAAAAGACGACCATCAAGGATGACGATGCCCGCCGCAAGCATGTGGTGCAGGAAGAAGAACGCAAGGCTGATGCAAGCAAAAAGTACAAATGCAAGGATTACGTCGTCATCGGCGACCCTGCAAATGAACTGAAAAAGATCAGCCTGGATGAGTTCTATAAAAACTTCACCGGCGTGCTGCTGCTGCTGAACCCCACAGCGGAGTTCAAGGGCGGCACCGGCAAGCATAAGGTGGAGGGCAAAGAGGAAGCCAAGGCAGCCCGCAACAACATGTTGAAGCGGTACATGGATCTGCTGCTTCCCCAGAAAAAGCTGTTTGCTTACGCTATTCTCAGTTCAGTGATCCTGACACTGATCGGCATCGTGTCCACCGTCTTTAATAAGGCGATCATGGACGAGGTGCTGCCTTATGGGCTGAAAAATCTGCTCATATCGCTCATTGTCGTGTTCAGCGTGGTCAACCTGACCAGCACGCTGCTCTCGACTGTGAGACAGTGGATCCTGATCTTTCTTTCCATTAAAATCGATATCCCGTTGATGCTGGGCTACTTCGAGCATGTGTACAAACTGCCGATGAAGTTCTTTGCATCCCGTAAGACCGGCGAGATCACCACCCGCTATTCCGATGCAAGCACCATCAAATCGGTGCTGACCAGCATTGCAATGAGCGTGGTCATGGACATTGTGATGGCCGTGGGTACAGGCTTTGTCCTGTTCCGGATGAACTCCTCGCTGTTCTCCATTACCCTGTTTACCACCGTTCTGAGCCTGCTGCTCGTCATCATCTTCAAGCAGCCCTACAAGCGGATCAATGAAGAGACGATGGTGCAGTCGGCCGTTCTGAACAGCCAGATGATCGAGAGCCTGCGCGGCATCGAGACCATCAAGTGCAACGCCTGCGAAGAGCGTGAGCTGGAAGCCCTTGAGCGTGAATACATCAAGAGCCTGAAGATCAGCCTGCGTTCCAGCAAGATCAGCACCGGCCAGAGCCTGATCTCCAGCGTGATCATGACCGTGTTGAACATGGTCACCACCTATGTGGGCATCACGCAGGTGCTGAATGGCCAGCTGACGCTGGGCGGCTACATGGCGTTCAGCACCCTTTCAGGCTACTTTACTTCTCCGGTGAGCGAGCTCATCAGTATGCAGATGTCCATTCAGGAGGCTTCCATCTCCATGAAGCGCCTGACGGAGATTATGGATTATGAATCCGAGCAGGACGATGACCGCGAGTACACCGAGATGGAGAGCATGGAGGGCGACATTGAGTTCAAGGATGTCACCTTCCGGTATGGCAACCGCACCCCGGCACTGGACCACATCTCCTTCACCATCCCGCAGGGGAAAAAGGTGGCACTGGTTGGTTCCTCGGGTTCCGGTAAGTCCACCATCACCAAGCTCCTGCTCAAGTATTACGAGCCGGAGAGCGGCACCATCAGCGTGAATGGCGTTGATCTGGACGAGTACAGCAATGCATCCGTCCGCCGCTGTATTTCCTATGTCCCGCAGAACGTTGAGCTGTTCAGCAAGACGATCTTCGAGAATATCCGCATCTCCCGCTCCGAGGCTACCCTCGATCAGGTACGGGAGGCGGCCAAGAAGGCCGACGCACACGAGTTCATCCGCAAGCTGCCGCTGCAGTACAACACCTATCTGGAGGAAGCCGGCAACGGCCTGTCCGGTGGTGAGAAGCAGCGCATTGCACTGGCCCGTGCGTTCCTGAAGGATTCGAGCCTTTACATCTTTGATGAATCGACCTCCAGCCTGGACTTTGGTACAGAGAATACCATCTTTGATATGATCTATAACCAGCTGGCTGACCGTTCGATGCTGATTGTGGCACACCGCCTTTCCACCATCCGTGACTGCGACCTGATTTTGGTCATGGATCACGGCCAGATCGTGGAACGCGGCACCCATGACGAGCTGCTGGCAAAGCAGGGCAAGTATTACGAGCTCTGGAACCTGCAGCAGGGCATCTTCCGCCGTAAAAAGGAAGAGCCTGCACCCGTTGCCCCCGCGGCAGTTGTTGAAGAAGACGACGATGGCGAGGCAATGACCTATTAAGTTGCAGCCGAGTGCGCACTCGGTTACATAAATGATCTTTGGATGGATGCGCAGCCGGAAAAAGATCGCTAAAATAAGTTTTTCATTCATTTGAAGGGAGTAATTCATTATGATGATGCCTGCAAACTACTCTGTTATCGCAGAGAACGAAATGACCTACGTCAACGGTGGCGCTAACTTCATCGACGCTATCGGCGCTGTTACCGCTCCTATCTGGGACGTGACCAACGTTAAGACCTTCTCCACCAACATGGTTACCCTGATCGGCAACAAGTTCATCGGCAAGCTGGTTGACGGCACTCTGGGTGTTCTGTTCTCTGGCAACACCACTTGGGCTGATGTCAAGGCTGCACCCAAGGCTCTGTTCTCCACCGGCAATGGCATTGGCGACGATATCGCTAACTTCCTGGGCCTGACCGCTGCTGCTTACAACCTGGGCCGCGTTGATGTTGCTAACAAGGCTTCTTCTGCTTCCATCGGCATGACCAAGGGCGACGGCAAGACTCACGTTGTCATCGACGGTATTAAGATGTAATCAGATTTGATCTGAAATTATGAAGCGTTGAGGAAACTGCACCGCCCTACTTGTTAGCGCGGGGCAGACAACAATGCCTCGTTATGGTGTGCCAGGAGGCGTGTGCCTCCTGGCACACCTTATTTTTATGTTGCTTATCGCGTTGCGGTAGGCAATTGTGTGTGGGAAAAATCCGGCCTGCGGGGGTCAAACCTCTCAGCCGTCGCTATCGCTCGGCAGCTCCCCTAGTAGGGGAGCCCTTGGCATGGCGCTGCGTTTTCGAGAGTGAGCGCTTCGCTACTGCCTGCCCTGCTGGCGCAAGGCAAAATGAGGTGTCGCTTATGTCCATCACCAACCTGCCCTATGACCCGCGGATGCGTGAACGTGTGCAGGAACTGCGTCATAAAATGACACCCATGGAGAAAAAGCTGTGGTATTCGTTTTTGCGCACATATCCAGTGAAAATGTACAAACAAAGGCCAATTCGTACATTTGTGGCGGATTTTTATTGCCCTTTGGCAAGATTGGTTATTGAACTTGACGGCTCGCAGCATTATACTGAACAGGGAATGCAATATGATAAGGAACGCAGTGCTGTGTTTGAACAGTACGGCGTGCAGGTGTTGCGTTTCCGAAATCAGGATGTGAGTGCACATTTTGAAATGGTGTGTGAGCAAATTCACGAAGCTGTTGTGAAACGTTTAGAGGAATTGGAGCGGGGCAAGGAGGGTTGAACCTTCCGGTTTGTACTGTGGTCGGCTTTGCTGATGTTTTGCCTTGCGGCAGAAGATGCATTTGGAGCCGCAGGCGATTTTTGCGAAAAATGAATCTTCTGCCAAGGCCTCCCCTATTAGGGGAGGTGGCATCAAGCGAAGCGATGATGACGGAGAGGTTTGATCTTCAGATGCCGTGTTCCTGAATTGCCATTTTTCCCCCAGACAATTGCTTATTGCAAACAAAAAAGAAACAGGTGGACATTATTATGAGAGAGATCCAAGTTGCAGAAAACAAGACCCTGAAGCTGACCAACGTTCTGGCACGCAAGATCGATGCCAGCGAGCTGGGCAACCTGGGCGTGATCCTGACCCAGATGCAGAACTTTATCAAGAGCCACAGCGCTATGCCGGTTGGCCCTGTGATCCAGTGCGTCAAGTTTACCTCCGGCCCCAACCCGGAGCCGCAGATCTATTTTATGATGCAGGTCAACCAGCTCATCCCCCGCCTGGAGCCGGGCTACGAGCAGGACGCTGTGCTGCGGGTGAAGGGCTGCCTGTACGCCCACTTCACCGGCCCCATGGACCACAGCAGCCTTGCCAGCCAGAAGCTGAACATCTATGCCTACGAGCACGAGATCGAGCTGACCGGCACCACCTACAGCATCTACGTCAATCAGGACAGCGAAAACGGTGTCATGGACGTTTTTATGGAGACGAAGTAATATGACCACTCGCATTCAGAATCTTTCCGACCTGCAGGACCGCCGCATTATGATGGAGAAGAAGCTGCCGGCCTTTGGCTACGCGCTCATTCTTCTGGTGGCTTTCCTCATGGTGTTTCTGGTGATCTGGAGCACCCAGAACAAGCGCACCTACGTCAGCCAGTCCACTGGCTCAGTGCAGGCGGCCAACAAGACCTATATCATGTCCAGCTACTCCGGCTCCATCACCGAGCTGAACATCTCGGAGGGCAGCTATGTCACCGAGGGCGACCTCATCGCCCACATCAAGAGCACCGATCTGGACATCCAGCAGGACAGCTACCAGAAGCAGCTGGACATCTACAAAAAGCAGAAGAGCCAGTACGAAAAGCTGCTCAAGTCCATTCAGGACGACAAGAACTACTTCAGCGAGACCGACATCGACGATCAGCCCTATTACTACCAGTACGAGAGCTACAAGAGCCAGGTCAGCCAGAAGGCGTTCGACGCTTCGCCCTATCAGGCCGCCGGTTACACCGATGAGCAGATCAAGACCATGATGGAGCAGAATCAGAGCGAGGTGGAGAGCCTGTACTACTCCACCCTGCAGTCCATTTCTGCCAACCTGACCAGCGTGCAGGCCAACATTGACAACATCGAGGCCCAGCTGGATGCCCTGAACACCGGCGCGAACGATTACTACATCTACGCTCCCACCTCCGGTGTCATCCACATGGACACCCCCTACAAGGTGGGCATGGTGCTCAGCGCAGGCTCCGCTCTGGCCACCGTGGCCAGCGAGAACAGTGACCTTGAGATCGTGGCGGCTGTCACCGTCAACGACCGGCCGCTGATCAACGTGGGCGACCCCTGCAAGATCGCCATCACTGGCCTGTCGGAGTATTCCTACGGCACCCTGACCGGCACTGTTACCTCCATCGACAGTGACGTGACCGCCAACACCAGCGGGTCTTACTACAAGATGACCATCAAGCCGGACAACACCTATGTCGTGAGCACCAGCGGCGACAAGGTGGATCTTTCCAACGGCATGAGCGTCACCGCCCGTGTGGAGTACGATGAACTGACTTACTTTGACTATGTGATGGAGGCCCTGGGCGTGCTGTTCCGCTAAGCGCCCGCCGATTCCACGCCCAAGAGGTACGAAAGAATGAAACTGAACCCGAAACAGCTGGCCGCCAGCGCGGCTTTGCTGGGTGTGCTGGCCTGTGCCGCCGCCCTGCCTGCGTCGGCTGCCGGCCCTGTTACCACGCCGCTGGCCCTCACGCTGCCCAAGGTGAGCTTTCCCTGGGATAAAGTTACCGCCGAGAGCATCGAGACCGGCAGCTACGATGCCGCCCCGCTGGCGGGCACGGCCCAGCAGCTCTCCCCGGTGACCACCCCCGCCAATGCTGCCAGCAAGAACGGCGTGACCTATGTCTCTGATAACCCCAATGTTGTCTCGGTGGACAGTGAGGGCGTGGCGCAGGCTGTGGGCCTGGGCACGGCCAACATCACCGCCACCTGCGGCGGGGTGAGCTGCACCTATACCATCACCCCCCAGCCGGATGCCAGCATGATCGCCACCGAAATGGATATCACCCTTGCATCCAGCACCATTGCCGTGGGCGAGACCACCAGCCTTTCGCTGGCAGTGCTGCCCACCTCGGCGGCCAACTATATCAACGTCAGCCTGAGCTCTTCCAATGAGAAGGTGGCCACCGTCAACAACTTTGGCAAGGTGACCGGCGTTGCCCCCGGCAAGGCCACCATCACCGCCACGGACGGCAACGTGAGCTGCACGGCCACCGTTACGGTGGTTGCGGCCAACACCAGCACCGTCTCCAGCCAGTCCATCTCCCTGAACACCAACTATGTGGTGCTCAAGCCGGGCTCCTCCAAGACCATCACCGGCAAGGTGTCGCCGGCCTCCGCCAGCCAGAGCCTGACCTTCAAGAGCCAGGACAAGAGCATTGCCACCGTCAGCGGTTCCGGTGTCATCACCGGCGTTGCCACGGGTGCCACCTCCGTGGTGGTCTCCAACGGCACCGCCTCCACCTCGGTCACGGTCATCGTCAACCGCACCGCATCCACCTCCGGCAGCAGCAGCGATACCAGCGGTGAGGGCACCGAGGACAACGGCACCACCGATGCCACCGTTGCCGCCATCCAGAACGCCGCAGGGGAGGAAGTGTCCCTCTATCAGAGCGACGTGCCTGCCATCACCGGCGAGATCCTGAGCGCCCTGCGCACCACGGGCCGCAGCCTGATCGTGCTGGGCGAGGATTATACCCTGCGGATCGATGGCACCAGCATCAAGAGCACCCAGGGCGGGTTCAGCACCGCCCTGACCTTTGCCCCCGATGAAAACGGCCTGAACTTCCAGCTGGGCGAAAGCGGTGCGCTGCCCTGCGTGGTGCAGATCACCTTGACCGGTGAGAACGCCGCTTACAGCCGCCTGTATCTGCACAACACTGCCAGCGAAAAGTGGCAGTTCCTGAACAGCTACAAGGATGGCACCATCACCGCCGATACGGCTGGCAGCTACCTGCTGACCAACCAGAATCTGCGCTTCACCAATATCAACTGGACCTTCTTCATCGCCGCCGGTGCGCTGACCGTGGTCTGCCTGATCGTGTATATCGCCGTCAAGAAACGGTATTGGTTCTGGTAATTATAACTGTGCGTAATAAAACCTCCCGCTCATTCGAGTGGGAGGTTTTGTGTTTATCGGAAGTTCTTGACAATCAAAATACAATGTGATATGATTTTGATATCAGAAAGAAACTTCCGAACCCTGTAAAGGAGGGACATTTTATGGAAGAGAAGATTTTACAGACCAAGAAGAACGGCATGACCATGCTTCTGCTGACCCTGCTGGGTTATGTGGCTGCGGTTGTGGTGGGCGGCATCGGTTTTGTAATGCTGTATACTACCTTCCTGGGTTTTATCCCGCTGGCGATCGCTGTCATCTATGCCATCATCGGTATTTTCCTGTTCGCGGGCCTGAAAGTCCTCAAGCCCGAGGAAGCGCTGGTGCTGACCCTGTTCGGTGATTACATCGGCACCCTGAAGGGGGAGGGCTTCTACTGGGTCAATCCCTTCTGTACTGCCGTCAACCCGGCTGCGGGCACGGTCCTGAGCCAGAGCGGTGATGTTCAGCAGCGCCCTGTGGTGCAGGCTGACCGTGAGAAGGACGGCAAGAAGATCTCCCTGAAGGTGATGACCCTGAACAACTCCCGCCAGAAGATCAACGATTGCCTGGGTAACCCGGTGGAGATCGGCATTGCGGTGATCTGGCGGGTGACCGACACCGCCAAGGCCGTGTTCAATGTAGACAACTACAAAGAATACCTGTCCCTGCAGTGTGACAGCGCCCTGCGCAACGTGGTGCGCATCTACCCCTACGATGTGGCTCCCAACGTGGACACCACCGGCGACGGTGTGGCCGACGAGGGCAGCCTGCGCGGCTCCTCGGAAGTGGTGGCAAAACGCATTCAGGGCGAGATCCAGAAGAACGTCACCGCCGCCGGGATCGAGATCATCGAAGCCCGCATCACTTATCTGGCCTACGCCCCCGAGATCGCGGCGGTCATGCTGCAGCGTCAGCAGGCAAGCGCCATCATTGATGCCCGTAAGATGATCGTGGACGGTGCCGTGGGTATGGTGGAGATGGCGCTGGACCGCCTGAGTGAGAACAAAGTGGTGGAACTGGACGATGAGCGCAAAGCGGCAATGGTCTCCAACCTGCTGGTGGTGCTCTGCGGCAACCGTGACGCGCAGCCCATTGTGAACAGCGGCAGCCTGTACTGATGGCAGAGCCGAAAAAGCAGATCCCACTGCGCCTGAATGCGAAGCTCTACGATGCCCTTGCCGCGTGGGCTGAGGATGACTTCCGCTCGGTGAACGGGCAGATCGAGTATCTGCTCACCGAGTGTGTGCGTCAGCGCAAAAAGAACGGCAAGTACGTCTCTGACCAGATCGACGTGCCGCCCGAACTGGATATCAAGTAAAAAATAAATGGCTCGACGTTCTGTATAGCGTCGAGCCATTTTTGCAGAGGATCAAATTTGAAGGGAAAACTTGCCCGTACTGCCAAGGGCTCCCCTACTAGGGGAGCTGGCGAGCGTATGCGAGACTGAGAGGTTTAATTCGTATGCTCGCTCCACCCGCTGGAGGTGACCACTTCGCCATCGGTGGTGCACCAGAGGGCTTCCACGCCGTCCAGCGATTCCACGAGCTGCTTGCCATCTTCCAGAGGCAGGCAGAACAGGCCGGTGGTCAGGCAGTCGGCCACACCGGAGTCCGGAGCCAGCACGCTCACGCCGTCAAAGTAGGCGGCGGGCCAGAGGGTGGCCGGGTCGATGAGGTGGTGGTAGCGCACACCGTCCACAACGTAGTAGCGCTGGTAGTCGCCGCTGGTCACAAGGGAGAGGTCACTCATCTTGACGGCGGCTACAGTAGAGCTGCCGTTGGTGTAGACCTCGGAGGAGTTCCACGGGTTTTCCACGCCGCCTACCCACTGGGAGCCGTCCGGCTTGGTGCCGATGGCCCGCAGGTTGCCGCCCACGCTGATGAGGGCACTGGTCAGGCCCCGGGCTTCGGCGGCCTGTGCGGCCTGCTCCACGGCGTAGCCCTTGCCCACGCTGCCCACGTCCAGCGACATGGCCGGGTCGGCCAGATAGACCGTTTTGGCATCTTCATCAATGATGAGGTTGGCGATATCGCAGTGCTGTGCGGCGGCATCCAGCTCTTCCTGCGTGGGCAGCTGGTTGTTGCTGTCGTTGTCATCGGCCAGTGCGGCCTCGCGGTAGTTGTGCCAGATGTTCAGCACACTGCCCAGCGCAATGTTCAGCTTGCCGCCGGTGGTGTCATACATGGTCTGGGCCAGCTCCAGCATCCCGAGGATCTTGTCATCCACTGTCACCGGGGCAGTGCCCGCATTGTCGTTGATGGTCTTGATGTTGGTCACGCCATCGTAATCATTATAAATATCATAGAGCTGGTTGTACTCCACAAGGTCGGCGTGGAGTGCGTCCATCTGGGCGGTGAACTCTTCCTCGCTGTCGCAGTAGGCGATGACCTGCGTCACGGTGTCGAACACATCATAGAACACGGTGGAGTAGCGCTGCGGGCCATCGGCGGCGCTGGAGGCGGTGGAGCCGGAGGTGCTGCCGCAGCCAGCCAGCAGGCTCAGGCTGAGCGCAGCCGCCAGCAGGGCGGAAAAAATACGCTTGGTCATCATGCTTTAGCGGTCTCCTTTGCGGCGGTAAAGGCGGTGTGCTCTTCCTGCAGATGCGCCAGCAGGTCACCGAACACCCAGCTCTTGCTGGTGGGGGTCACAACAGCCTTGAGGGGGATGTTCACCTGTGCCTGCTTCATCAGGTCGAGCAGGGTGTCCACATCCTTATCCTTGAAGTTGGCCAGCACCAGCGCCGGGGGATAAGCACCCGGTTCCAGCACCAGAGTGCGGGTGGTCTTGACCTCCACCTCGCCCAGCAGCTGGGCCACGGTCCTGCCTGCATCGGCAGGGGAGACCAGCTGCAGCTTCATCCCGAAAGCGGGGGCCATCCCTTCCAGGATGCCCCGGTCGGCGGCAGAAAGATTCCAGCCCAGCGCCAGCGGGATGCCGGCATTCTGGTTGCGTGCAATATGAGCTTTCATAGAAATACCTCGTTTCAAGGGTGAATTCAAAATACACCATAGTATACCATATTTGATGACAAAAGAAAACAACCCCCTCAGTCACGCTGCCGCGTGCCGAGAGGGTCGTTCCATTCTCAGTTCATCTTCTTGCCAAAGAACTCGACTTCTTTGGTGATAAAGCCCATCAGTTCATCGAACTGGTCGGGGGTCAGGCTCTGGGCACCATCGCACTTGGCCTTGGCGGGGTTGTTGTGCACCTCGATCATCAGGCCGTCGGCACCGGCGGCCACAGCGGCCTTGGCCAGCTGGGGCACCATCCAGGCGTGGCCGCAGGCGTGGCTGGGGTCCACCACCACGGGCAGGTGGGTCATTTTGTGGAGCATGACCACACCGGCCAGGTCCAGGGTGTTGCGCATACTGGTCTCAAAGGTGCGGATGCCGCGCTCGCAGAGGATAACGTTCTCGTTGCCCTCAGCCATGATGTACTCGGCGCTCATCACGAACTCTTCCA
>ERZ1694980.680-NODE-680-length-11393-cov-7.622332_pt1 | contig 11393 bp, 9 predicted proteins | sample MGYA00581606_ERZ1694980 | MGnify/ENA primary metagenome ERZ1694980 (study PRJEB42213, sample SAMN07424368) | human gut metagenome | biome: ENVO:00009003; feature: ENVO:2100002; material: ENVO:00002003 | host: Homo sapiens | place: USA | collected 2014 ...
GTAGAGGAAGATTTTTTGATAGAAGCATTCGGAAATGAGTACCTGCAATACAAATTAAAAGTATGCCGATATTTAGGAAGAAAAAGATAACTTGAAGTTCTTGGGGCTAAAGCCAATATAAATAATACTAGACAGATTTGTCCAATAGCGTAAATACGGCATTTTCTCGCTTTGTGTCGTGTTATGTTTAGTAGAATAATATTACTCTGTCAATGAAAGGGGGAAACAGTATGGATCAGAAAAAGATTGGACGTTTCTTAAAAGAACTTAGGAAAGATTAAGGCAAGACGAGAAATGAAACGAAAGTACAACTGTAAATAAAAAGTCTGATAGAACAGATGGAAGAGAGGACCCATGAACAGAATGTAACAATGACGCAAAGCAACTGGAACCCCAATATGCAGACGCAGAATTCGTACCGGAATCAGGGAAGTCAGAGCCGGGAAGCTCCGGTACAAAATGTAAGCTGGAATCGGGGCACACAGGAGATGAAATCGGTATCGGAAAGCTGAAATTTATTTACAGGTAGAAGCGAACGCTTAAGGAAATGCTGAATAAAGCAGCTACCGAAACACTATTTCCGGATATTTCGATTAATCTTCTCAAACTCCCTTCCTCCCAGGGTATTGTGGGTGAGAAGTCTTTTGTTGCTTCCCGCTGATGCATTTTTCCGGTATTGTCCAGGGGTACAGCCGTTATGCTGACGGAACTGTCTGCAGAAATGCTCTACATTATTATAACCACATTGCTCGGAAATGTCGCGGATGGAGTATTCGCTGAACTCTAATAAATCCTGTGCACGGCGCAGACGTCCTTCGATGACATTGTCCATGCAGGAGGAGCCAAATTGGCGGTGATAGAGAGTCTGAAGATGACTGGGACTTAAGTGAAGCTTCGCAGCCATCATGTTTATATTCCATGGAAGCTGAGGATTATTGTAGATCATCTTATGCAATGCAACCAGCTCATGATCGTGAATACCCGGGGACTCATTTTGGGTTCCTTCTCTTAATTTGGAGAACAGAACCCGCAGCAGGTGAGTAATGTTTGCTTCGCTTTCAGAGGAGAAAAAGGCGGACTCCCAGGTTAGTAATTTAAAAAGCTGATGACAGTATTCCGGATCTGTTACGGGAAATGGGGTGTTTGTTAACGGAAACAGCTTCACGAAGGAGTGATCGGAACGAAAACGAATCCAGTCATTCCGGTATTCTTCACCGGCAGCACGGTAATAAATCCTGCTTCCTGGTGTATACAGAATAGCAGAATTGGCGGCTGTCCGCATTAGTCTTCCGTCTATGAGCAGCTCCGAGGGAGAGTCGAAAAGAAGCAGAAGATAGCCTGTAAAGCCATTCGGAACATCATATATAAAATCTGAGGGGTGAACGGCACTGTAGCCGACAAATTCAATTTCAGTCATCTGGGATCTCCGTTCTGATACATCAGAGGATATATCAATTTTCTTATAGTATAAATCATTGGAAACTTTAGATCAATGCGATAGTATCAGATTGATATGGCAATCGTCATCAGAGAGCTGCGGATCGTGCAGCGGTCAGACATCTGATGCGTTACTGCATAGGAACATGATTTAGAAGAAGGAGATACATGCATGGTAAATTTGGGTGGAGCAACAGAGAATGACAGAAAAAAGATCGTGATTACAAAGGATTCAAAGGCCTTTTTTCACAATAATGTAGATTATTGTGTGGGAACCGGAAGAATGGGGCTTGCATTGACAGAAGAATATCAGGAGGAGCTGCGCTTGGTTCAAAAGGAAATCGGATTTAAGCATATCCGGGGACATGGATTATTCTGTGATGATATGGCGCTCTTTCAGACCTATGAGGAGGATGGTAAGGTAAGGGTCGAGTACAACTATACTTATCTGGATAGAGTAATGGATGCCTATAAGAAGGTGGGGCTGAGACCTTTTCTTGAACTGGGTTTTATGCCTAAAAAGTTGGCAAGTGGAAGCCAGACTATCTTTTACTGGCAGGGAAATACCACTCCTCCAAAAGATTATGATATGTGGTGTAATATGGTGCATTCATTGCTGCGGCATCTGATGGGACGCTATGGAGAAGAGGAAGTTATTCAATGGCCCATTGAAGTATGGAACGAGCCCAATCTTTGCGGCTTCTGGGAAAATGCGGATATGCAGGAATATTTTAAGCTGTTCCATAGAACCTTTGATGCCATAAAGGAAGTGAATCCGGGATTCCGTGTAGGAGGCCCTGCTGTTTGTGGAGGAACGGATGAGAAATGGATTCAGGCATTTATGGAATATTGCCATGAGAATCACATACCTGTGGATTTCGTAACCAGACATCATTACACCATTGATCCGCCGGAATGTATTGGACATTATGCATATTCTGAACTGATGAAGGCAGAGGACGGCTTTGCCAATTTAAAAACAACCAGAGATATTATTGACAGTTTCCCGGAATATAAGGGTCTGCAGATTCATATCACGGAGTTCAACAGCTCCTATACTCCTCAGGGCGTCATTCATGATACAAACCTGAATGCGGCCTTTATAGCACAGCAGCTTTCCAGATTGGGAGATGTGAATGAATCCTATTCCTACTGGACATTTGGTGATGTGTTTGAAGAGCTGGGAGTTCCTTTTACACCATTCCACGGCGGCTTTGGACTGGTTGCCAATGGCTGTATTACCAAGCCGACCTTCTGGACATTTGCTTTTTACAAAAAGCTTGAGGAAAGTGAAGCCAATTGTGTATATAAGGATGACAATATTGTTGTTTTGAAACGTGCAAACGGTGATTATCTAGGTGTAGCCTGGAATATTGCCCGTAAAAGTGCAGAACAGGGTAAAGAAAAAATGCTGTTGGAGTTTACATTTCCGGCTGAACAGGAGGAGTACTGCTTCCTGACTAAGACGGTAGATGAGGAAACATGTAATCCCTTGAAGGTATGGCATGATATGGGAGAACCTGCCAATCTGAGTGAGGAACAGACGAAGCTGATTCGGGAATCATCCAGACCTTTTGTAAAAACAGAGCGTAAAAAGCAGGAGGATGGAAATATCTGCGTAGAGCTTCCTGTAAACGAAAACGGTGTGGTTTATTTCGAACTGAATGCCGGAAAGGTGAATCCGGATCGAGGATATGACTATGATCGTGTGGTCAGCTTGAAGGCTTAAACTAGCACCCAGTAATTTGCTTTATGAAACAATGTACATAGATTAGGCTTGTAAAGGAGGATATCAAAGTGAAAAAACAGGCGTTTAACCCATATTTACCGTCCTGGGAGTATATTCCGGACGGAGAACCTTATGTTTTTGGCGATCGCGTATATGTTTACGGATCCCATGATTACTTTAACGGATATGTTTTCTGCATGGGAGACTATGTGTGCTGGTCAGCTCCGGTCGATGACCTGGGCAACTGGAGATATGAGGGTGTGATTTATCCGAAGACAGCCGATCCGCTGAACCCGGAAGGCAAAATGTGTCTGTATGCCCCGGATGTTACGGTGGGACCGGACGGAAGGTACTATCTTTATTACGTGTTGGACAAGGTTTCGGTAGTTTCAGTTGCTGTATGTGACACTCCGGCAGGAAAGTATGAATTTTATGGCTATGTTCATTATGAAGATGGCACACGTCTGGGCGAAAAGGAAGGTGATGAACCCCAGTTTGACCCGGGGGTTCTGACGGAAGGAGATGTGACATATCTTTATACCGGAGCTTGCGGAAAAGGTGATAAATCCCGTACCGGAGCTATGGCTACGGTGTTGGGAGCAGATATGCTGACGATCAGGGAAGCTCCGGTGTTTGTGGCCCCCGGCTGTGAATATGGTGCCGGTACCGGATTTGAGGGACATGAGTTTTTTGAGGCATCTTCCATCCGTAAAGTAGGTGACACCTATTATTTTGTCTATTCATCCATATTAATGCACGAATTATGTTATGCCACCAGCAAGAATCCTACTAGGGACTTTGTCTATGGCGGAGTTATTGTCAGCAATTGTGATCTGCACATCGATACCTACAAGCCGGCAGATATGCCAACAGCTTACGGTGCCAATAATCACGGAAGTATTGTGCAGATCGGAGAGGACTGGTACATTTTTTATCACAGGCATACCAATAATACCTGGTACAGCAGACAGGGATGTGCTGAAAAGCTGCAGATTATGCCGGACGGCAGTATTCCACAGGTAAAAATTACCTCCTGCGGTTTAAATGGAGGTCCGCTTGAGGGTAAAGGCGAATACCCCGCTTATCTTGCATGTAATCTGTTTACCGATACCCCATCAGTTTATGTGGGCGAAGGGAATTTTCCACGAGTAATGCAGGACGGAAGGGATGGAGACGAAGAAGTTGGATATATTGCCAATATTACAGATTCAACTACCATCGGCTTCAAATATTTTGACTGCCATGATATTCGTGAAATCAGTATTTGGACCCGGGGCTATGCAGATGGCACTTTTGAAGTAAAGACAGCATGGGATGGAGAGGTACTGGCGACATTAGAGGTTCAATATACCAATGTCTGGGAAAAGTATACCGCACCGGTTACGATTCCGGATGGAATACAGGCGCTTTACCTGACCTATCGCGGTAACGGAAATGCTGCATTAAGATCATTTGAGTTATCATAATCTATGTTATTGCATGTGCTGTAGTAACTTGTAATAAAATTAGCGGAGGTAGGAATTATGCTGAGAACAGTACGGACAGAAAATGGATGGGTGAAAGGTATTGAGGCCGCAGACCCTAGGATAACTGCATTTAAGGGAATCCCTTTTGCGGCTCCTCCGGTAGGAGAGAACAGATGGAGAGCACCCCAGTCCTGTGAAGACTGGGATGGAGTTCGTGAATGCTATCGCTTTGCTCCGATTTCCATGCAGAGCGTCCCGGGAATCGGTGATAACGTGTATATCCGTGAGTGGCATGTGGATCCGGAAATTGCCATGGATGAGGACTCCAGTGTGGATATCCTGCCGAAATGGAATTTGACGGAGAGAGAATTGCACGTCGCGGTGTGGTTGTTGTAACGGTAAACTACCGGGTTAATGTTTTTGGATTTTTGGCACATCCTCAGCTGACAGAGGAGCAGCCTGACGCACCGACTAATTTTGGAAGTCTGGATCAGCAGGCAGCACTTCGTTGGGTACAGAGAAATATTGCTTTCTTTGGTGGAGATCCGGGTAATGTGACCATTGCAGGACAGTCAGCCGGAGGCGGAAGTGTTATGAGCCAGATGGCATGTATGGATAATGAAGGCTTATTTCATCGTGCAGTAGTGATGAGTGCAATGATTCGCTCTCCTTATCAGGTTGGAGGAATCGGAGTGCCGGAGGAATTGTGGCATGCTGAGGAAAATGGACAGCATTTTCGTTCTTTCATGGGCTGCTCAACTATTGAGCAGGCTCGTAAGCTGGATGCGGCTGCGATTCGTGACAAGTATGAGGAATATACCAAAATATTTCCGGCTATGTTTACCGTATTGGATCACAAGTTCTGTGTAGGTGACCCAATGGTTCTTTTCATGGAAGGCAAGCATGTAAATGTTCCCGTTATGTCTGGAAATACTTCAGATGAATTTCCCAGTTATATAGAAGCTTCCTCAAAAGAAGATTTGAAAAAGAAAGCAGAAGAGATTTTCGGAAAGAATGCTGAGACCTTTTTGCGCTTTCCCGAGGCAATGCGGGAGGATTCTGATGGAAAGTATGCGAAGGTAAACGGAATTGAATGTACGATCAAGTGTCTTTTTTCAGATAAAAAAAGTGCAGGTGAAAAAAAGCCCTACTATTATTACAGGTTTGATGCAGATATTCCAGGATGGGATAATGCCGGAACCTTCCATTCTGTAGATTTATGGTTTTTCTTTGAAACACTGGCGAAATGCTGGAGACCCTTTGTGGGGCGGCATTACGATCTTTCCAGAATGATGTGCAATTACTGGGTGAATTTCATAAAAACAGGTGATCCAAACGGCAATGATGCGGACGGAAAGCCAATGCCATACTGGTATCCATATGAAAAAGAAAAGCCCTGTGAGATGATCTTCATGTCAGATAGACCGGTAGTGAACTGCGGAGGGGTGACACCCTTTAAGGAATTTTTACAAGAACAGATCAAGAAAACCCTTTCGACAGGTAGTGATCAAAACTCTTGGAATGTAAAAAAAGGAGACTACAATGAGCAAGTTAAAGATTAAAACAAAGGAAAGACGATTTGAGACAGCCAGGGATTTATACGGAATCTTTTTTGAAGACATTAACCGTGCCGGAGACGGAGGACTTTATCCGGAAATGCTTCGAAACAGAAGCTTCGAAGATTCCGTTTTACCGGAGGGTTATATACAGCAGGAGGATGGCATCCATGTAAAAACCGTATCCGGATGGCTGGATGAGTTTTGCAACGGAGAAGGCTTATGCCGCTGGGTAAAGGGCAACAATATTCCGGAGACAGAAATACCGGCATGGTATACACACAATGCAAAGATGGAACTGGAACTGACGGATACCCTGAATGAACATCGGGACGCAGCTCTGCGTATGCAGTTTGAAAAGGACGGATCTCTGACTAATACCGGTTACTGCGGTATATCCGTAAAGGCTGGAGAAAGTTACTCTTTGTATTTATTTGCAAAAGCAAAGGAAGAAATAGGACTGGACGTAGCGATCGAATACCAGGGAAAAGTACTGACTGGAAACAGTCTGGTGGTTTCCGGTCAGGAGTATACAAGATATGACATGAAGCTGACAGCAGCTGAGGATTGTCACGAGGCACAGCTTACTATTTCCTGCAAAGAAGGCGGAGAGGTTCTGCTGGGATTTATTTCACTAATGCCTGACAATACCTACATGGGGCATGGACTCAGAACAGATCTTGTAGAAAAGCTTAAGGGAATGAGTCCAAAGTTTATGCGTTTTCCCGGAGGCTGTATTGTGGAAGGAACGACACCGTCCACAGCGATGAGATTTCGGGATACGGTAGGTCCGGCATGGGAAAGACCCAGTAAGCTGTTTGTATGGCATTACAGAAGTACATTAGGACTTGGCTTTCATGAATATCTGCAGCTTTGCGAGGATCTGGGGATGGAGCCCCTGTATGTATGTAACTGCGGAATGACCTGTCAGGGAAGAAAGAGTGTCCTTCTGGAAGGAGAGGCTCTTGATGAAATGGTACAGGATACACTGGATGCCATTGAATATGCTATCGGCTCTAAGGAAAGCAAATGGGGAAGGCTTCGTGCTTCTATGGGGCATCCGGAACCCTTTAAAATGACCTATCTGGAAATTGGTAATGAAAACTGGGGTCCGGATTATGAAAAGCGATACAACATGATTTATAAGAAGGTAAAGGAACTGTATCCCCAGATTAAAACCATAGCCAATGAGCATGTAGAGAAAAATGGTTGTCCTGCCGAGTGCGTGGATGAACATTTTTACAATACAACAGAGTTCTTTGCAGAACGTGTAAATTATTATGATGACTACGATCGTAAGGGACCAAAAATCTTTGTAGGAGAGGTGGCTGTAAACGAAGGCAACTATATGGGACAGTTGTATGCGGCTTTGGGAGAAGCGGCTTTCCTTATGGGTATTGAGAAAAATCAGGATATCGTAACATTGGCCTCTTATGCTCCATTATTTGAAAATGTAAATTACAGAGCGTGGTATCCTAATCTGATTCGTTTCAATAATCATCAGAGCCTTGGAATTCCTACTTATTATGTCTGGAAAATGTTCGGTCAAAATCGCGGAGAATATGTGGTGCGATCCGAAGATGAGGGAGGACGTGTTTATCGTCCGAGAACCGGAATGGCATCTTTAAAATCCAATAAGGAACTTCGCTTCAGAAATCCCATTTGGAATGGAGAAGAAGCAAAGATTACTCATGAATTAATGGGACATGTGCAGGATACAGAGGATGGTCACCTGCTTCAGCTTCCGGATGAGGAGCAGAAAAAGGAATTTCACAGTATTCTGGAATGGGCTGATGAGACCAAGAGCTTTGTGGTATTTGGAGAAGAAGACCAGACTTATGGAAGATTTGAGACCGATATTTTTGTTGAGGAAAATGCTTACTTCGAGTTGGGTATATTCAGTGCCAGGGTGGTTCGTTCCTATTATGAGGAGCAGCTCGTGATTACGGCCGGAGTGGAAAAAGAATGGGATGCAGCTATGGTGCGTCCGTTCCTTTGGAAGGTTAATGGAGGACAATGTTCACTGGAAGAGTTTGGCTATATGCATGACAACAAGCTGACGGAGGACTTTGCTATTTCAGTAAAACCGGGAGAATATCACCGCTTTGGATATGAAACGGACGGAAAACAGATTCGCCTGTATGTTGATGGTGAGCTTCAGAAGGAAATTTCGATTCCCTACGGACCTGCTTTTGTTTCGGTAGTAACTGACACCAAGGACGAAATCATTATTAAGGCGGTTAATTTTGCAGGAGATGTGGATCCGGTTTCCATTACACTGGACTGTCAGGTACAGGGCGACTATACCGTAACACTTCTTAGCGGTGAAAAGGGGGATGAAAACAGCTTTGAAGAGCCGGAGAAGGTGAAGAATATTACCGTGAATATGCATGGCGCTTCCTCAGAGTTCGTATACGAGGCACCGCCATATTCTGTCAGTGTTTTGCGATTGAAGAAGTGCGAAGCGTTTTAGAGGTTGACCCTGTTAACAAAAAGACATAAGAACGGCCTGAGAATACAGCCGCAGGAAATGGTGGAGGTGGAACCCGGGGATGAAATCCGTTTTGGGAAGAGGAATTTTTGTTTTCGGTGAGAGCTCCTGCTTTCTGTTTGCCCATGAGTTATCCTGTCATATGAAATTGCTGTTCTGTATGTATGCTGGCATTCACAGAAAGCAATTTTGTATGGCTCTGAATAGTTATAAATTTTATACCACAGGTATAATGACAACCGCAGAAAATTGTGTTATTCTTGGTTACAGAAAGAAGATAAGCGGAGGCAGAGAACTCCACAGAAAGGAAAAAGACATGACAACAATGTATCGTTTTGACCAGCTTCATAGTGAACGTAAATCGTTAGCACTGCTTAAAGATCATGAGTGGGGCTTTGATTACATGCGCTCATTTAAGGCTAGGCATAAACGAGAAAATTGTGTTTTTGATACTGCACCTGAACCGGAGGCATAGCCGGACAGGGGTATAATAGATAAACATGTTTTAGCGTACCGCTTACCTTAGATGATAAGGCAGGCGGTATTTTTTATGCTCCTTTAACTCAATCGGCAGAGTAACCGGCTTTTAACCGGTAGGTTGTGGGTTCAAATCCCATGAGGAGCACTTGTCCAATGTAGAATCAGAAAGGAAAATAAAAATGAATGCATTAGAGATTAAGGGAAAAGTAAATACGGCTCTCTGCTATGCAAATGTAGTAGAGGATGAGGCTATAGAGCAGATCAGACGCATGTGTGATTATGCAATGACAGAAGGTTCCCAGATCCGTATCATGCCTGATGTGCATGCCGGTAAGGGGTGTACGATAGGAACAACAATGACCATAACAGACAAGGCAGTGCCTAATGTGGTCGGAGTGGATATCGGATGCGGGATGTATACGGTAAATCTTGGAAAAGACGATATTGATTTTGAGAAAGTGGATGAGGCAGCACATTTTATTCCATCAGGACGTGAGGTGTGGGAAGGACGGCAGGAGAAATTTGATCTGACAGAGCTTCGATGCTACAGGGAGCTGAAAGATGCAAAGAGACTTGCAAGGTCTCTTGGAACACTTGGAGGCGGAAATCACTTTATTGAGATTGATGAAGCAGCAGATGGAACAAAGTATCTCGTAATTCATTCCGGCAGTAGAAATCTTGGAAAGCAGGTGGCAGAGCTTTATCAGAAACTTGCCATTAACTTAAACCGTGGTTATGGGGAGTATCTTGAAAAGAGGGATGAGATTATCCGTACCTATAAGGAACAGGGAAGAAAAAGAGAGATACAGGATGCCCTAAAGCAGCTTCACTGGCAGGTATATGAAAGTCCTACAAGCATGCCGGAGGATCTGTGTTATCTGGAAGGAATATATCTGGAGGATTATCTGCATGATGTGGAAATATGCCAGGCATTTGCCAGAAGAAGCAGAGAGAAGATGGCAGAGGTTATTCTTGAAAGAACAGTCATGACCGGGAGTGATGCTTTTCACACGATTCATAATTATATCGACACAGATGAAATGATATTGAGGAAAGGTGCAATCGCAGCCCATAAGGGAGAAAAAGTGCTGATACCGATTAACATGAAGGATGGAAGTATACTTGCCATTGGAAAAGGAAATCCGGAATGGAACTTTTCAGCCCCACATGGTGCAGGAAGGATTATGTCCAGAACAAAGGCGAAAAATGAGCTCAATCTGGATGAGTATAAGAAAGCTATGGAGGGAGTATATACAACCTCAGTAAATGAAAATACATTGGACGAGGCACCAATGGCATACAAGTCTTTGGATGACATCATAGATGTAATCAGGGAGTCGGTGGATGTTATTGATGTAATGAAACCTATATACAATTTTAAGGCATCAGAGTAGCACCGCCTGTACAGCCCGGCTGTTGGGAAGGTGTTGACTGACAGCCGGAACAGGAGGAAAAATGATAACAATGCCTACAATAGATATGGCAGTAACAGGAATGAACATAACAAGACTGAGAATCAATGCAGGTCTTTCAGTAAAGGATCTGGCAGATATATTCGGATTTGCAACACCACAGGCAGTATACAAGTGGCAGCACGGTGTGGCAATGCCAACCCTGGATAATCTGGTGGTACTGGCGGCAGTCTTTGGTGTGTCAATGGACGAGATAATTGCGTAATGCCGAGATCATTTCTTGCGTCAGCCAGTCTGCTGGTAATTGAATCAGTAGCTGTATTTTTATCCATTTCTATATTCATATCCATATCTGCGTACCTCCGTAAAATAGTAAAAAATAACCGTATGGGCTGATAACCTATTCTGATCCTATCCAAAATCCACGAATATGCTCCCGGCGATTCTGACTCTGATTGTGCTTGCCTGTGGCGGCGGATTCTTCGTATTCAAGAAAGTTCAGGAAAAGAAGAAGGAACAGGAGGTGGCAAAGCCTGATCCGGATGCTGATTATGTGGATGATGACGAGGACTATGGGTACGATCTGGAGTTTGAGGACGATGATGTAGATGGCTCCGTCGATGAAGATGACAACGAACCTGTGTAAACAGGATAGGCTTGATGTCTGGGGCAGCCTTCGGGTTGCCTTTACATAGTTTTCACTTTCAAAAAAATAAAAAATTATATGTTTTTGAAAGCGACATCTTGCACATACTATTAGCAGACAGTATAATAAGTACAGCGAAGCGGTTTCGAGAAATGAAAAAACTTCAATTTTTGAAA
>ERZ1694980.694-NODE-694-length-11132-cov-9.544281_pt1 | contig 11132 bp, 9 predicted proteins | sample MGYA00581606_ERZ1694980 | MGnify/ENA primary metagenome ERZ1694980 (study PRJEB42213, sample SAMN07424368) | human gut metagenome | biome: ENVO:00009003; feature: ENVO:2100002; material: ENVO:00002003 | host: Homo sapiens | place: USA | collected 2014 ...
GAGATGTCTTAGGGTCTCGTGGGCTCGGAGATGTGTATAAGAGACAGCTGTATATATAGATCCATCAAAAATGACACGCAACGTTTTACGCTGCGTGTCATTTTATAGTTGTCTTATACACTTAAAGCATCAGACTATCTTATATGCATTTCTACCCTTTTCCTTCACATCATTGAGCACTTCATCCACCGTCTTGAACAGCTTTGAAAACTCATCCGGCACCTTTACATCTGGGGCGGTAACATATGCCTGTGATACAGTCAGATACTCATCCACCTTAGAGCTCTCATGAAGTATCTGTTTTTTGGCAAGCTCAAGTCTTATATGCTCGGCTATATTTTTAATGATATCCTCATCCGTTTCCTGCAGGATTATGTAGAATTCATCACCATAGAAATGATACCCCATTCCCTTATCTTTGATGCTCTCATTTATTATGGATGACAATTCTTTTAGCACTGCATCACCTGTGACTCTGCCACTGTTTCTGTTAAATGACTTGAAGAAATCTATATCCACTACTCCAAACGTGATTCCTGCACCATCTGAATCCTGATTTTTGCTCACAAGCTTTTCAAAATCGTTTCGCATCTTGAACTTATTGCCCATGCCTGTAAGCATATCTGTGTAGTTGAGTCTGACTGCCTTACGGCGCTCATACTCAGTCTCCTGAAGCTGAAGCTTAAGGTCGATTGTATCACCAAGACGCTTTATCTGCTCCTTCACCTGCATAGAGTGGAGATTTGCGTAATATACGCACAGCTTGTTGTACGCCTCTGTATCACCCATGGCGCTCTCATATTTCATCCACATCTTGACACAGGTCTTCTGGAAAAACAGATTTTCTGTTTCAATAGCAAAGCGTTCATACTCCACAATAACCTTTTTCCATGCATCGAACTCCCCCATATTCATAAATAGATTGCAAAGGCTTAGTATCTCAAGCACATAATTGGCAGAATTGATATTGTTTATCGCACCCTCAACCAGCTCTTCCACATGATCTCTGACCTCATCCTCATTTCCCATCTTCCATAGCATATGTGCCTGTGACATATCTATCAGAAATCTGTTTTTATCACTGCCAGCTATCTCATTAAAGAGTATCGCGTCAGAAAGATGCTTTTCTGCCTTTTCAAACTCATTAATTCCCGTGTATGATATGCACAGATTCAGATGAAGCATGAGAAGTTCCTGATAATAGCTATCCCTCTCTCCATGCAGCGGTGGCTTGCACAGCTCCAGTGCTTCGTTGAAATATCTGATAGCCTTTTCATACAATCTAAGCTCCATATAGAGTGAGCCTATATTATTGTTTACAAGCATGATTATCTCTGTTGAGCCCTGCTCCACAGCTACATCCATAGCCTCTAGGTAGCAGTCAATTGACATGCTTAAGTCTCCAATAGATGCATATATGACTCCCATAAAATTGACAGTCTTTGCCATCTGCTCATATGCGCCACAGCTCTTATAAAGACCGGCTGTCTCCTGTGCCTTATTCTCTGCCAAAAAAAGCTTATTCTCGCCAAATAAGGCTGCTGCCTCATCCATACATCTGTCTGCCTTTTGCAATATACCCATAAAAACCCTCCTATAGATGACAATACAATCTATTTCTCAGCAAGATACTGCTTATATCCAACCTGTTTCAGTTTCGCATCCTTTGCTACAACCTGAGCCTTCATATCTGCTGTATACTTTTTGATTTTCTCAAGGATTGCATCATCACCTGCTGCGAGTATCTTTGCTGCAAGGATTGCTGCATTTTTCGCACCGTCAATTGCAACTGTGGCAACAGGCACTCCCGGTGGCATCTGCATGATTGAGAACACTGCATCCATTCCATCCAGATTCTTTCCTGAAAGCGGTACTCCGATAACAGGAAGTGCAAAAAGCGCTGCACACATTCCCGGAAGTGCTGCTGCCATTCCCGCTCCTGCTATTATTACCTTTACATCTCTCTCCTCAGCGCCTCTTGTCCACTCAATAAGCTCATCCGGCTCACGGTGTGCCGAGATGATGGTGAGCTCATACTCTATGCCGAGCTCTTCAAGCATATCTGCTGCCTTACTCATCACCTTTAAATCTGAGTCGCTGCCCATAACTATTCCAACCTTTGCCATTTTATCCTCCTTATATGTCTAACAATTATTTACTTTCTGCATCAAGCGTATCGAGCGGTTTGTTCAACTCCTCTACGCCCTCAAGCACAAATCTGCCATCTCTTATTATATCACAGGTTGAGCCATCGTGTCGAATAACTGTGATGGCTCCAAGCTCATCATACGGTATTGTGATATCCGTGTGGCAGTTGAAATATGCCTTTGATATATCCTCTTTTCTGCGGATGGAAACTGAATTGTCCCTGGCAATTATGGCTTTTCCGTCAGGGTTGTATGTCATATTGTCCTCATCGTATGTGTAGCAGGTATCACCTACCGCAAAATGCGGCCCTGTCTTCTCTGCTATGAGAATAGGCATCTTTGCTGCGATATCGTATACTCTTGCCATACGGTAGGCTGTCGTATTGGTGCCTATGGCAAACTCACCCATAGGCAGTGTGTCGTGATGGAAAAGCACATTGTCTGATATATACTTTTTGTTTTCTTCCTCATCCTCAAAATTGGTGCATGTATATTTATCAATCATGCCATCCTTAAAGTCGATTTCCAGATTAAGGAAATTAAGCTCATTGAGATATACCTGACTGACATGCAGCTTGCCGTTTGTGCCCTCTAACACCGGTGAAGTAAACACCTCTCCGACAGGGATATTTACATCAGCCACACAGTTTTCAAAAGCCGTCTCCTTTGAAGGCTCCTTAAGCTCATGAATCTTGACATACAAGTCTGTCCTGTTACCGTTTGTTCCGACGATATGCACCCTGTCTGCTGTATCGAGCACATCTATGATTTTCTGCTGCATATCCCTGTAAAGTGCATAATCAAGAGTATTAATCTTTACAGTCTCCGTAAAAATTTCCTTATAATCAGATCCGATTGCAGCACACGGATAGGCAATAATCGTAAAGCTTCTGTCCTCGCTGTGGATATAGCTGTTCATATACTGTGAGCGCACGCTTGTCATATGGACTACAAGCTTCTGCTGCTCATCATTAAAGTGCGCAGCCTCCTTCTTTGAAACCGGAGCAAACGGCTCCTCTCCAAATATCTCTATGACAGCCGGTCCTCCACATTTGCATGCTACATCCTTCATTCTCTCAAGTGCATTGTGCATGCACTCAAGACGATACTCCACATATGCCTTGTCAAGCCACAGTGCCATATCCTCCTTGTGGTCATAGTCAAACTGCTTATTGACCGATGTGGAAAATGGTCTCATGGCAGGCTTCATACCCATTTTCTCAAAATTCTTTAATGCTGCTCTTATCATACGCTCAAAGCCAAGCGGATAAACCACCTGAACCACCGACTTCTTTGAGATATCCTTGTTGCAGGTAATAAAGCCAATGCGGTATCCTTCTGTATAGGTATCTGCCATGGCCTGTATCTCCTCATCTGAAAATGAAGCCAGATGCGCTCTGCCGGCGCGCTCATTCTCTCCGACATACAGTCCGTAAGAATACAGATAATCATCATTTGACAAATCTGCCTCATTTACAAGCTCTGTATAGTAATCATAAGCCGGGTCAAGGAGTGCCCTGTTGTCATCCTCTGCAAATATCTCCTCATAATCATGCATGAACGAATATATACATCCCCTTATCTCATCAGGACTCAGCTCATTGGCATTCTCAAAATAATTGTAAAGCTCTACAATAAGCTCTGCATAAATGCAGAGATATTTTATATCCCCCTGATAGATATGTGTAATGCTTCCGGCAATTTTTGCATATACAGCCGATAAAAGCTGACCATACTCATCTCCGAGCACCTTTACGGCGTATGCCGGGTTGGCATAGCTTTTCTCATAATTTTCTTTATCAAACTGTGAATAGAATAAATCGTTAAATTCCTTATCTGCGTTATGGTTTTTAATAGTGTTGATGCACTTTGCCGCACTTCTGAAATAATCTGCAAAAGCCGGCTCTATCGCAGGCTCTCTGATGATCTGCTCTATCCGCTCCTCCACAAGCTCTAATCGCTCTGCGTAAAGCTCATTGGAGAGCTCATAAATCTCTTTATAACTCATATATCCCTATAATCTTTCTATTTTATAATTCAAATATTCATGACAGTTTTATCGCACTATTGATATAATATGTGCTAAATAATAAAGCCGACAGCATACGTCCCACCCCAGCTGAGCACCGCTATAAGTGCAAAAAACACTGCCAACCGTGGAAACGTCATGAATGATTCCTCATCAAAGAGGCTTCTGATGGCAAACCCGAAATCTGCCAGAGATATGCCAAGCATCAATATACCGGCACTGCCATAGTACATAGACAGATTGCCATCTCCTCTGAATGCCGCATTCAAAAAAACTATATATACAATCTCTATGAGGATAGCCACAACAAGTGCAGCTATCCCCCTCTTAGATTGCTTCTTTTCCGTAAACTTATACCTGTTACGTTTTCTTCTGCCAAGCAATTTATATTCTCCTATTTGCAGCCGTACTGCTTATAGTACTCATCTATAGCTGCTTTGATTGTGTCATCAATGACTACTCTGCCATCATGCTCTCTGTTGTAGAGATACTCTGTGACCTCTGCCATTGTGACGATTGACTTGCCCTCAAAGCCGTACTTCTCATGAATCTCATCGAGCGCGCTTACCTTGCCGCCCTGTCCGACTTCCATTCTGTTAAGGCTCACCATAAGGCCTACGATTGTGACATCAGCAGCTCCTCTTACCTTTGGAACTGTCTCCTCCATTGATTTGCCGGATGTGGTGACATCCTCTATCATGACTACTCTGTCGCCATCCTTAAGCTTGCTTCCAAGGAAGCCTCCCTTGTCTGCACCGTGATCCTTTGCCTCTTTTCTGTCTGAGCAGTAGCGCACCTCTTTGCCATAGAGCTCATGATATGCGATGGCTGTTACAACTGTAAGCGGAATTCCCTTGTATGCAGGTCCGAATAATACATCAAAGTCATCTCCGTAGTTTGCATGGATAGCCTTTGCGTAGTACTCTCCGAGTCTCTTAAGCTGTGAGCCTGTCACATATGCTCCCGCGTTCATGAAAAATGGTGATTTACGACCGCTCTTTAATGTGAAATCACCAAATTTCAGCACGTCACTCTCCACCATAAAGTCTATAAATTCCTGCTTATACTGTTCCATTTTATCTTAAAACCTCCTGTTTATAAGGCTTTCACGCCTTTATTATTGTCTCAAATTGCTTTACTACACACTTTTTACACACTTTACACCGCTTCCATCTTCCTCATCTCGTCAAACAAGGTATCATCTGTTACGTGACAATACAAATCCATTGTCAGCTGTAAGGAGCCATGTCCGAGAAGCTTCTGCACGCTCTTAGGCTGCATTCCGTTCTCGATTGCCCTTGTTGCAAAGGTGTGACGGAAACAATGAGGAGAGAACCTCTCAAATTCCGGGTGTTCCTTCTGAATTCGTCTCGTTGTTACATCCATACATTCCTGTACGATGAACTGCTGTGTAGGTCGATTGTTTCTGGTTACGAAAACCAGATTCTTGTATTCGTCCTGTGCTGTTTGTGCGTTCTTAAGCAGAATCTCCTGCCCGCGAACTCTTTGTTTTTTCAGAGCTTCCATAGCTCTTGTTGTTAAGGGAATGGTTCGCTTGCTGTTATGCGTCTTGGTATCATGCCATTCAAAGACATATTTGCCATCCTTGCGGAAATAGCATAAGGAACGTCTGACGTGTACAACCTTCTTTTCAAAGTCTACATCAGACCACTGAAGCCCCATCAACTCACCAATACGCATTCCTGTGTCGATTGCCACTACATATAAATTGTAGTAGAATGTGTCCTTCGCATAGCTAAAAAAAAGCTCCGTTTCACCTACCGTTAATACTCTACGTTCTTTCTTAACCTCTTTAGAAATCACAGTATTGATCTGCTTAGCAGAATTTTTGATAAGTAAATCAGAGTCTATTGCTTTCTCCAGCATATCGACCAGTATCTTTTTCGAATTCTTACGCTCATTGTCTGTTTCCAGTTCGTTAATCGCCTGCTGCATAATCAGTAAATTCAAGGATGTGAGTTTTCTCCATCCCAGAGCCTTCTGTATTCTGCGATAATGACCTGCGTATGTCTCCTTGGTGGAGTCTCTGCAATTCTTCTTGCAGGTATCCATCCAGATTTCATACCATTCGTCAAGCGTTACGTCCTTCGCAACAACATTGAGTGCCTTTTCATCCTCATACTGTTCGTTTCTAAGCTTCTGTCTTACCTCATTCAGCGTCTTTGCGTAAACCGTCTGCTTCTTGCCAAAACGATTCACGAATCTTCCCTGATAAAGACCATCCTTTCTCTGTGATAAGCCTTTACCTAATTCTTTACCATTAAGGGATTTACCCATTTATGCCTCCTTCCTAAGTGTAGAATAGGAAGGATTCCAAATATCGTCCCTATTCTACCATAAAACCTTACAATTATCAATCCGTTTCAAAAATTGAATTCTCATTTTGAAACTCCTCCGTGTTCTTATTTATGAAAGAATCTGATTCAGTAACCAGTGGTCTAATCTGCCCTTATGAGCATATAGTCTGTTACCGATTCTTACCGTGAAACCATTGGCCGGATTGGAAAGCAATTCTCTTGCTTTCGTCTGTCCAATACCAAGGTACTCACACATTTCCTTTACATTTAATAACGCTCTTGTATCAAGTTCTGTTTTCATGGTAGTCCTGCCTCCTCTCGTAATATTCTCATTAACCACCTTCTTTCCTACCCGCAATAAGCGGTTCCTAAAGTAAGATTGTTCCAGTACTCTTAGTTTGGTTTTCTACGTATCCACTGTCTGGATTCTTTAGCACCGATTTCTCACTACTGAAACCTGCCTGTGGGCCTCTCCTGCGCGAGATCATCTCCCACCCTTGACGGAAGTGTCTGTTCTTTGCTCCGCTTAAATTGCTTTAAGTATCATCGCAAAGTCCGTTGACTGTGAATACAACTCATGAAGTTTTCAATGTACAGTTAAAACATTTCGATATTCTTGTAGAACATAAGTTTGTTTTGTGTTATGATTGTTGTAGCCGATTTGCTTCATTTCTGATGCCGCCCGGCTACGTTTTGTAAGTTAATTGTAGTAAAATATAGAGAATAAAATAATTGACGGTCACTTGACCGCGACTTGACATAGAAACTTTTCAAAGAATGAAAATATAGAAAGACAGATAAGATAGATAGCGGGATTGATAAATCCTCTCTGAAAGGAGCACACAGATGAGAAACAGACTGACCTTCGCCAATGTGATTGGTGTATTATTGGAAAATAAAAAGAAAACCTACCCGCAGCACCAGCTTGTACGCAGTCTGTTCTCTGCATATCTGGATGATACTCTGACAGCTTCGGAATTAATCGCAGATGACACGACGATGTACAGCCGCTGGTGCAATGGCGCCCGCCCGATTCCTATAGATATCCTAAAGACTTATGAAGATGAGGATGAATGGGATACGATGGAGGATGATTTCAGAGATAAGATTATTCCGAACCTGTTGAACGAAGCACAGGCTCGAATCCAGATGGAGGAATTGATTACAGACAGTATAAAAACCATCGGGCAGGAAATGGCTGATGCACTGATTCAGGAGCCGGATAATGCAGCCTTTTTCTGCTCTGTGGTAAGATATGCGATTTTGAATGACCATAGCACAGGTGCGCTCTATTCTCCCGACCTTTCGGAAGTGATTCTTTGCAATAAGCTTCCCTCCTGCAATCAGGCATTCATTGGACGAAAGGATGAGATAAAAGCAATCGCATCCCATCTTTCCAATCAATCCGTCTTATTCATTACTGGTATGGCAGGCATTGGAAAAAGCGAAGTTGCCAAAGCCTATGCACAGACGAACCGTAAAAAGTACACCAATATCATTTATCTGTATTACACCGGTGATTTGAGAAAAGACATCGCAAACCTTACATTTGCAGATGATTCCGTAGAAATGAATGAGGAAGTCCGTTTTCAGAATCACTATAAGGTGATGCAGAGACTCCACACAGATACACTGCTGATTCTAGACAACTTCAATGTGCTTCCAAAGGACGAACCCTTCTTAAAGGAACTGATGAAGAATGATATGCAGCTATTGATTACCAGCAGATGCAAACTTAAGAATTATGATTCTATAGAAATAAAGGAATTGGATAAAGAAAAAGAACTGACAGAACTGTTCTACAAGCATTGTCCTTCTGCAAAACGTGATCCGGACAGTGTGTCTGCCATTATAGAAGAAGTGAACTGTCATACCCTGACTGTCTGCATGGCTGCTCTTACCTTAGAAGCCAGCGGCATGGAACCGGAAGAATTGTTACAGGAGCTGTGTTCCTGCGGTATCGGGCAGAACATGGAAGAAATCGAGGTATTCAAGGATGATGAATTCTCCTATGCCAGTATGATAGGACACCTTCGCATGTTGATGAAGCTTAATAGATTAAATGAGGACAGTATTGATATCCTCCGTAACCTCTCACTCCTGCCGGTATCAGGAGTTTATAAAAGTGCGTTCAAAATGTGGCTGGAACTGGATTCTCTCAAAAATGTTAATGAGCTGATACGCTATGGCATTATCAGTGAAGATACCGAAAATAAGACAATTACACTCCATCCTCTCATTCAGGAAGTGGCAATCGCAGAGACCATTCCAACCGTATCAGACTGCCATGTGATGTTAAATCACCTGCATTTGATTTGCCTTGCTCACGGTCTGGATGTAAAAAGACCGGTGACTGTCATGGAATGTCTGAAAAGCATCAACAGACACATCATCCTAGATAACAGGGCTTACTATCTACTGTTCTTACAGGATATGTACCCTTACTTTGACAAATATCTGGATACCGATTATCTGTCGGAGCTGGTAGAACGTATAGAATATGTGATGAATCTTATGAATGATTCGGGCAAGTCGGATGAAACGAGTAAATCGTATAATTCAGATAAATCAGGCACACCAGATATTACGCAAGAAACCAACCACATTTCTGCCTGTGACAAAGCATTATTATCAGATTACAAAGCACAGCTTCTGTTCCCACGCAAGGAATATGATAATGCCATTAAGAAATATAAAAAGGCGATTGCCCTCATGGAAAATTACCATAAGACCAATACTGCGGATGCCCGTTCCGCCAATCTGCTTTCAAACCTGCACAACAACCTCTCTACAGCTTATCTGTTCCGGAAGAAACTGGAAGAAGCCGTATCAGAACTCAAGACAGCTTTCACAGTACGCAGGGAATATGCCAGTCTTGGATTGATAGAGAATAATGATACCCTGCAGCAGACACTCTCACTTGCTAACATGCTGGTGCAGAATAAGGAATATGATTCTGCTCTGGAAATTATTGATTTCTGTGAATCCACCATTGATGAAGTTATGGGTAGAAATAACCTTGATTATGGTATGTGCGAGTTCTATCGTGGTGTCATTGCTTATACCCGTTCTCAGCCTGTGATAGCAGAACAGCACCTGCTTAACGCAGATGCCGTCTTTCATGCTGTTATGAACGAGAACCCTGATAATGATTATTCCAAAAGTACTGCTCGTTATTTGTATAGTTTGTATATGAGATGGGGAAAGAAAGAGCTTGCGGAGCAATATAAAAAAATACTAATCAGCACGCATTAGGTATTGCCATAACAATGATACATATAGTCAGAACACACCCAAATATCAGCATAACGGGTAACGAGGTCATAGAAAACTTGTAGGCTCGGCTGCTGTCCTTTGTTATCGATATTCGCAAGATAGCGCGGGGAGATATATAACTCGTCGCTTACTTTTTTGCGACTTTCTCCGTATTCGTTTCTCGCGGCTTTAATGGCAGCCCCGAAAGCCTTAAAATCATATATTGATACTGGTCTTTTTGCTATAATCATTCACCCTATTACATTTTACTGTTCCCCTTTCTATCTGTTTCTTTGTGCCTGTGCTTCCACCAAAGGATAAACGGAAGAAGCAGAACCAGCACCACTATTAAAAAAATGATTAAAAAGTAATCTCTCGTTCAGCTTCACTCCCTTTCCTCTTTCTTTAAATAAATAACTTATTTCATATTTACTATACATAAATTATAAATTATATATTATATATAATTTATTATCAATATTCCTATTAAATAATTATCTTGACAATGCAAGTACAATCACATTTTTCTGTTATATCATTATTGCGTTTATAAATTTACAGAATTTTTCATTTTTTACATGACAAAATATTGACAATATGCTATGACGACTTATGTAAACCATTGATTTTTCAAAGAAAGCGAGGTATTGCCTATGATGAAAAAACATTTTAAGAAACTTGTAAATCTTGCACTTACTGCTGTTATGGTTATGGGAATGTCTACAACGACATTTGCAAAAGAATCTAATAATATCTCAAATGATACTGTAACAAAAACTAACAATATAATTTACTCCCCAGAATTTCCAGATGCTTATATTGTAACAGAAACATCACCTGCACCTAATAACTATTCACTTAACAACGAATCAAAGCAACTTGATACGATAACAGCAACAGTTTTTGTAGAAGAAACTCTTGCTACCGATAAAAATGAAGATATTTATGTTTCTAATAGTCGTCTTTTATCTAAAGACGAAGTTGAAAATATTGGTATTGATAATTTCTCCAACATTAACACAATGTCTACAAGTCGTGCTGCTAAAAGAACCTATGGAAAATTAACACTTACTTTTTCTGGTTCTCAATCTATCTCTGGAAAAAGCGTCTCATGTAAATTAAATGGAAACGCAAATTGGGACTTTGGGGCTTTTACAAGTTCAGAAAAAAATCCAGCCATAGGTAAAGATTTTATGGGAATTACTTGGTCTGGTTTATTTACTACAAATTCATCTTCATGCTCGGCGACTGATTTAACTGGAAAAGTCACTTATCCTACAATGGTTGACTCTATCGCAAACGGTGGAAGAGTATGGTCTTTTGAAGAAAGTCTTTTTGAAGACCATTTTGCAAATTATAATAAAAATATAAATGCAACTATTA
>ERZ1694980.709-NODE-709-length-10786-cov-5.328581_pt1 | contig 10786 bp, 9 predicted proteins | sample MGYA00581606_ERZ1694980 | MGnify/ENA primary metagenome ERZ1694980 (study PRJEB42213, sample SAMN07424368) | human gut metagenome | biome: ENVO:00009003; feature: ENVO:2100002; material: ENVO:00002003 | host: Homo sapiens | place: USA | collected 2014 ...
CGGAGATGTGTATAAGAGACAGGATATGAAGTATTTGGGATCGGGCGCAGATTTGATACGGAAGAGGATAGAGACATTGCCGGAGTACTTCAGTGTGAAAATGATTTGAAAAATGCCATATTTCATCCAATCATCTGTGACCTCACCGATACGGATAAACTGTGCGCTATCGTGAAACAGGTCACATCGGAGCACACGGTAAAAGTCCTTGTCAATAATGCCGGTGCAGCTTACTATGGTCTGCACGAGGAACTGAATCCCAAAAAGATACAGGAAATGGTCCGTGTGAACTTAGAAGCACCGTTGATCTTAACCCAGCAATTATTACGGACGCTGAAAAAAAACGGCGGTTACATTATCAATATTTCATCTGTTACGGCAAAACAGCCGAGTCCGCACGGCTGTGCTTATGCGGCAACCAAAGCAGGACTTGCATCGTTTTCGTCAAGCCTGTTTGATGAGGCAAGAAAATACGGCGTCAAAGTGACGGCGGTTTACCCGGATATGACGGAGACAAATCTGTACCGGAACGCGGACTTTACGGTGGGAGAAGAAAAAGAATCTTATCTTAACCCGGAAGAAGTAGCAGAAGCAGTGGAATATGTGCTGACGCAGCGTGAAGGTATTGTAATCCCGGAACTGGTATTAAGACCGCAGTTTCACCGGATCCGTAAAAAGAAATGATTTCAGCGGAACATAAAATAAACCTTTTATAAAAAAAGAGGAACGTCTGTATCCGTCAATCTGTACAGTTTTTGATGGAAAAGCCGTCAGTTTGACGAAAAGATGGAAAAGATGCACAGAGCACTGTGACATCCTACAAGAAAAAACAAAATTCTTTGTGTAGGAGGCATATGGTGCTTTTTGCATCTTTTTTGTATAGTATAGTTATCAAATAACGAAACACAAATATCAGGAGGTATTTAGACCAATGGCAAGTTTATCATTAAAAAACATTTGCAAAGTTTATCCAAACGGTTTTGAGGCTGTTAAGGATTTCAACCTTGAAGTAGAAGATCAGGAGTTCATCATTTTCGTAGGACCATCCGGATGTGGTAAATCCACTACACTTCGTATGATCGCCGGACTTGAGGAGATTTCCTCTGGTGAGTTCTATATCGACGGAAAGCTCATGAACGATGTTGAGCCAAAAGACAGAGATATCGCAATGGTATTCCAGAACTACGCTCTGTATCCTCATATGACCGTTTTCGATAACATGGCATTCGGATTAAAATTAAGAAAAGTTCCTAAGGATGAAATCAAGAGAAAAGTTGAAGAAGCAGCTAAGATTCTTGACCTTGAGAAATTATTAGACCGTAAACCAAAGGCTTTATCCGGTGGACAGAGACAGCGTGTTGCTATGGGACGTGCCATCGTTCGTAATCCTAAGGTATTCCTTATGGATGAGCCGTTATCCAACCTGGATGCAAAACTTCGTGTACAGATGCGTTCTGAGATCGCTTCTTTACATAACAGATTAAAAGCAACTATCATCTATGTAACACATGATCAGACCGAGGCTATGACACTTGGTACCAGAATCGTTGTATTAAAAGATGGTGTTATCATGCAGGTTGATTCTCCGCAGAAATTATACAATGAGCCGAACAACTTATTCGTTGCAGGATTCATTGGTTCTCCGCAGATGAACTTCATCGATACAAAATGTAAAGTTGAGGGAGACAAAGTTTCTCTTACATTCGATAACACAACAATCGTATTACCACCAGCAAAAGCAAAGAAACTTGCAGATGCAGGATGCAACGGAAAGACAGTTGTTATGGGTATCAGACCAGAGGATATCGGAGATTCCGAGATTGAGATCGAAGCACACCAAGATTGCGCATTCGAGGCTGATGTAACAGGATACGAGTTATTAGGTTCTGAGGTATTATTATACTTCAAAGTAGCAGGCACAAGCATGACTGCAAAAGTTGATTCCAGAACAACAGCACGTATGGGAGATCACATCAAACTTGCTATTGATCCTGAGAAGATTCATGTTTTCGACAAAGAAACAGAATTGACAATTACCAACTAATTCGGTAAAATTAAACAGAACATCATTTAAAATAAAACTGGGTACAGTGATGTACCCAGTTTTTGTTCGTCAGTAAGGATGAAATTATAGATCGGATGATGGGTGGAACTAGACGAAGGGGAGATATCGGAAAGGAAACAGATTATGATTTCAAACCATAAAATACAGACAGCACTTGATGAGATAAAGGATATATCGAGAATTGATCTTGCACTTTACACGGAAAAAGGAAAGCCGGTTGCAGCAACATTTGAGCCGGAGGGAGATTTAGAAGGTGCAATCACATCTTTTGCAGATTCCATGGCTGAGAGCCAGATGCTCTCAGGATATCATTTTTTTAAGGTGATCGCTGATGGAGAGATAGAATATATTCTGCTGACCAAATCACAGGCAGAGGATGCTTATATGGTGGGACGCCTTGCAGTCTGCCAGATCAGAAACCTTGCGGCTGCCTATATGGAGCAGTTTGACCGCAACAATTTCATGCAGAATATCCTGCTTGGAAATATGTTGGTCGTAGATATGTACAATAAGGCGCAGAAACTTCATATCGAGCAGGCGGAGCGTGTGGTCTTTGTGATCGATTTAGAAGATAAGAAAGATTCCACCGCAGTGGAGCTTGTGAAAAATCTCTTTGCAACCAAGATGCGTGATTATGTGACAGAAGTGGACGAGCAGAGCATCGTCCTGATCAAGGATGTTCGCGACGTGAAGAATGAAGATGAATTACAGAAGTTGGCCGATATGATTGTGGACAATATGCATACCGAGGCAATGGTGCGCGTGAGGGTCGGTTACGGTAATCAGGTGAATAATCTGCCGGATATTGCAAAATCCTATCAGGAGGCAAAGATGGCGCTTGAGGTTGGAAAGATTTTCTATGCAGAAAAAGAGACGATCGCATATCGTTATCTTGGTATCGGGCGTCTGATCTACCAGCTTCCGATGAGTCTCTGTGAGATGTTCATCCATGAGGTGTTCGGCGATGAGATCCCGGATATTTTTAATGAGGAAACAACGACAACGATACAGAAGTTCTTTGAAAACAACCTGAACATTTCAGAGACTGCCAGACAGCTTTATGTGCACAGAAATACCCTGGTGTACCGTCTGGAGCGTTTGGAAAAGATCATCGGGCTTGATATCCGTAAATTTGACGATGCGATGACATTTAAACTTGCGCTGATGGTTATTTCGCATATGCAGTATGCAAGACGTCAGGATACGGATCAGAAATAGAAATTCATTATAAAAAGTAATAGATTTAGCAGGAAAGGGAAAAAAGAAATGGCAAAGACAGGCGGCTATGACGAGAGCAGTATTTCCGTTCTCGAAGGGCTTGAGGCGGTAAGAAAAAGACCGGGAATGTATATCGGAAGTGTTTCACGCAAAGGATTGAATCACCTGATCTACGAGATTGTGGACAATGCAGTGGATGAACATCTTGCGGGAGCCTGCGATACGATCTGTGTAACATTAGAAGCGGATGGTTCCTGTACCGTTGAGGATAACGGACGAGGCGTTCCGGTCGGCATGCATGCAAAGGGAGTTTCAGCTGCGCGTATTGTTTATACGACGCTGCATGCAGGAGGAAAGTTTGATGATTCCGCTTATAAGACCAGTGGAGGACTGCATGGAGTAGGTTCGTCTGTTGTAAATGCATTGTCGACACATATGGATGTATGGATTAGCAGGGATGGTTACATTCATCACGATGGTTATGAGCGTGGTATTCCGGTGGTGGAACTGGAAAACGGGCTTCTTCCGACCATTGGAAAAACGAAAAAAACCGGTACGAAGGTCAATTTTCTTCCGGATCCTGAGATTTTTGAAAAGACCAGATTCAAAGAGGACGAAGTAAAAAGCCGTATGCATGAGACGGCATACTTGAACCCGGCACTGACGATTATTTATGAGGATAAACGTGGAGCGGAAGTGGAACATATTGTATATCATGAGGAAGAGGGTATCATTGGTTTTGTCAAGGATCTGAACAAAAAGAACGAGGTGCTTCACGATGTGGTGTACTTTAAGGGCGAGCAGGACGGAATCACGGTTGAGGCAGCATTCCAGTATACCAATGAGTTCCATGAGAATATTTTAGGATTCTGCAACAATATTTTTAATGCGGAGGGTGGTACGCATATCACGGGATTTAAGACGGTGTTTACCACAGTCATCAATTCCTATGCGAGAGAACTTGGCATTTTAAAGGAAAAGGATTCTAATTTTACGGGAGCGGATGTCCGTAATGGTATGACGGCGATCGTTTCCATCAAACACCCGGATCCACGTTTTGAGGGACAGACCAAGACGAAACTGGACAATCAGGATGCATCGCGTGTCACGGCAAAAGTGACCGGGGATGAGATACAGCTTTATTTTGACAAAAATTTAGAGGTATTAAAGACCGTGATCTCCTGCGCGGAGAAAGCGGCAAAGATCCGCAAGACCGAGGAGCGCGCGAAGACGAATCTTCTGACAAAACAGAAATTCTCTTTTGATTCCAACGGAAAGCTTGCAAACTGTGAGAGCAGGGACGCGTCGATCTGTGAGATATTTATCGTCGAGGGAGATTCCGCGGGAGGTTCTGCAAAGACGGCGCGTGACCGTAATTTTCAGGCAATCCTGCCGATCCGTGGTAAGATTTTAAATGTTGAGAAAGCAAGTATTGACAAGGTGCTTGCAAATGCAGAGATCAAGACGATGATCAATGCATTTGGATGTGGTTTTTCCGAAGGATACGGCAATGATTTTGACATCACGAAACTGCGCTATGACAAGATCATCATCATGGCAGATGCCGACGTCGATGGAGCACATATTTCCACACTGCTTCTGACACTGTTTTATCGTTTCATGCCGGAATTGATCTATGAGGGACATGTCTATGTGGCAATGCCGCCATTGTACAAAGCGATCCCGTCTAAAGGGGAAGAAGAATACCTTTACGACGATGCGGCATTGGAACGTTACCGCAGGAACCATAAGAGCAATTTTACTCTGCAGCGTTACAAAGGTCTCGGTGAGATGGATGCGGAGCAGCTCTGGGAGACGACATTGAACCCGGAAACGAGGATCTTAAAACGTATTGAGATCGAAGATGGACGTATGGCGTCCGATATCACGGAACTTTTGATGGGAAATGATGTGCCGCCGCGCAAGATGTTTATTTATGAACATGCAAAAGACGCAGCACTTGATATCTGATAGAGATGTGGGTGTTACTGGAACGACTGGCAGGGAGCAGACAGTAACATGTGGGCGGGAAGTGAGCAGTGCCAGCTGACTTGTGATGCCCTGAAAAACGGACAGAAATGGAGTATGATATGAATCAGGAAGAACAGATTATCCGCACCGAGTATTCGGAACTGATGCAGAAATCTTATATTGATTATGCCATGAGCGTTATCATTGCGCGTGCACTTCCGGACGTGAGGGATGGTTTAAAACCGGTGCAGCGAAGAACGCTTTATGATATGTATGAACTTGGCATCCGCTATGACAAGCCGTACCGTAAGTGTGCGCGTATTGTCGGTGATACGATGGGTAAATATCATCCGCACGGTGACAGTTCCATCTATGATGCGCTCGTCGTGATGGCGCAGGATTTCAAAAAAGGACTGCCGCTTGTGGATGGACACGGTAATTTTGGTTCCATCGAGGGAGATGGCGCCGCAGCAATGCGTTATACTGAGGCGCGTTTACAGAAGATTACACAGGAAGCCTATTTGGCGGACTTAGATAAAGATGTCGTAAACTTTGTCCCGAACTTTGATGAGACGGAAAAAGAGCCGGAGGTGCTCCCTGTCAAAGTTCCAAACCTGCTTTTAAACGGTGCAGAGGGAATCGCCGTCGGTATGACGACCAGTATCCCGCCGCACAATTTTGGCGAGGTCATTGACGGTGTGATCGCATATATGAAAGACCCGGACATCAATACCGAGCAGATGATGCAGTATATTCCGGGACCTGATTTTCCGACTGGTGGTATCGTTGCAAATAAGGATGAACTGTTAGCCGTTTATTCAACCGGTATGGGAAAAATCAAGATCCGCGGTAAAGTTGAAGTTGAAAAGGGAAAAGGCGGAAAAGACCGTCTTGTGATCACAGAGATCCCGTACACCATGATCGGTGCCAATATCGGAAAATTCTTAAACGATATCTACAGCCTTGTTGAGACAAAGAAAACTTCCGATATCGTGGATATCACAAACCAGTCCTCAAAAGAGGGAATACGCATCGTTCTGGAGCTGAAAAAGGGTGCAGATGTCGAAAATTTAAAAAATCTTCTCTACAAGAAAACAAAACTGGAAGATACCTTTGGCGTTAACATGTTAGCGGTAGCGGACGGAAAACCGGAGACCATGGGAATCGTGCCGATCATCCGCCATCATGTGAATTTCCAGTATGAGCTTGCAACACGCAAATATCAGACACTTCTTGCAAAAGAGCGCGACAAAAAGGAAATTCAGGAAGGTCTGATCAAGGCAACGGATGTCATTGATCTGATCATTGAGATCCTGCGCGGAAGTAAAAATGTGAAGGATGCGAGAGCCTGCTTAACCGACGGTATCACAGATAACATCAATTTTAAATCCGAACAGTCAAAACGAGACGCTGCAAAACTTCGTTTTACGGAGAGACAGACCACGGCGATTCTTGAGATGCGTCTGCAGAAATTAATCGGACTCGAACTCGAAGCACTCTTAAAAGATCATGATGAGACCTTGAAAAATATTGCAAAATATGAGGATATTTTGGGAAGCCGCGCGGCTATGGCGAAAGTCATCATCAAAGAATTGGAGAGTTTTAAGAAAGAGTACGCAAAACCGAGGAAAACGGTGATCGATAATTTAGAGGAAGCGGTCGTTGAGGAGAAGAAGATCGAGGAAATGGATGTTGTATTCTTAATGGATCGTTTTGGATACGCAAAAACCGTGGATGTCGCAACGTATGAGAGAAATAAGGAGGCGGCAAACACAGAAAACCGCTATATCCTGACCTGCAAAAATACGGACAAGATCTGCATTTTTACCAATAAGGGACAGATGCATCTGTTAAAGGTGTTAGATCTTCCTTACGGTAAATTCCGAGACAAGGGAACGCCGATCGATAACCTGAGTAATTATAACAGCAGCGAGGAAAATTTTGTCTACATCACGAACCTTGCGGCAATCAGCCGTTCCCAGGTGTTGTTTGGAACAAAATCTGCTATGCTTAAAGTCGTGGATGGAAGTGAGTTTGACGTTGCAAAACGAACCACGGCTGCGACAAAATTAAATGAGGGCGATGAGCTGATCTTTGTACAGGCACTTGCACTTGAGGAGACGCTCGTGATGCAGTCCGAAAAAGACTTTTTCCTACGGATCGACATTTCCAGTATCCCGGAAAAGAAAAAGGGAGCAGTTGGTGTGCGCGGCATGAAATTAGGTGCCGGGGACGCGCTTGCGGCGATCTATCTTCTGAATGCGGAAGATGTAGTAAATATTGAAGTAAAAGGCAAAGAAGTGGCATTAAACCGTCTGCGCACCGCGGGACGTGATACGAAGGGAACCAAACGATGAAACAGACAAAGGGCTTCCAGATCTGGCAGATTATTTATCCGGTCGGACTTTACTATGTGGTATCAAGTCTCTGTTATTTTGCATTGGAGATACTTCTCGGCAGTGCAGATGAGACTTACATGCTGCGCCAGCTTGTGGGTGATGCAGTTACGATTCCGGTCATATTAAAATTTTATATGGCAGATCAAAACATCCGGGATACTGTTTACGGAAAAAAGAAGTTTCGCTTTAGCAGTGAGCAGGCAATCAATATTGCCGTGACTGTTGTGTCCGTAGCGGCACTTGGAATTGCAGTCAACAATATCATTGCGATGACATCATTAATTCAGGCATCAGAAGGGTTCCAGACTGCAAATCAGGCATTTTTTGCAGGCGCAGCAGTCTATGAGTTCCTTGGATCCTGTTTTCTGATCCCAATCGCGGAAGAATTATTATTCCGGGGCGTGGTTTATCAGAGACTAAAATTGATGTTGGGTGTCGCCCCTGCAATTATTTGTTCCGCATTGATCTTTGGACTGGTGCATGCGAACCTGGTGCAGTTTCTGTATGCGGCGGTTTTGGGATGTCTGCTTGCATTTTTGTATGAAAAAACAGGATTTTTCTATGTGCCGGTACTGGGACACATCGCAGCAAACACTGTGTCGGTCGTGCGTGAGGAAACGGGATGGCTGTCCTTTGGCTATACGACGGATGCGAAAGGAATTGGATTTACGGCAGTGATGCTTGTGGTGGCTGGCGCTGTGATATGGGGGTTCTGGAAGTGGAAGAAGAATGTGGAATTTGACGAGAGAGCCTGAAGCTGCATGAACTATAGTTTATGAAACAAAAAGAATGATAGACAGCATATGTAAGCAGAGAGCCGGAAATGCGTATAAATTGCGGATTTTCCGGCTTTTATCAATACGGAAAAATGAATTTTTTATGAGCGATAAGGAGTGGGTAAAAAGATATCTTTGCAGTGCACTAAGACGAAAATAGAGATGGGGTAAATGTATGATAAGAAAAATGGAAGAAAAGGATATATCTGATGTTTTGCAGATATGGCTTGAGACAAACATTAAGGCACATAGTTTTATAGACAAGGAATATTGGACCGGCAATTATGAAATGGTGAAACAGATTCTGCCGGAAGCAGAAGTATATGTATATGAAGAGGAAAAAAATGGTCAGATAGATGGTTTTATCGGAATAAATGATTGCTATATCGAGGGATTGTTTGTGAAAGAATCTGCACAATCGATGGGAATTGGAAAATGTCTGCTGGATTATGTAAAAAGCAGAAAAACCGAATTGTGTTTATGTGTATACGAAAAGAATGTGCATGCAATTTACTTTTATCAGAGGGAGAATTTCTTGATTCAGGCGGAAGAAACAGATGAAGATACAAACGAAAAAGAGTATGTTATGAGGTGGGGAAAATGAAAAATAAATTAGTCATGGCGATGATTACTGTTGTACTTGCAAGTGAGTGTTTTGCTGGATGCAGTAAAAAAACAATAGAAAATTCTGCTGCTTCAAACGCGTCAGTATTGGAAGAAAATGAGAAAGAAGCAGAAAACGCGAAGAAAACAGAAAATGCAGAAGAGATGCCGGAAAAACTGAAAACAGGAAATACGGAAGAAATGTTAGAAAACATATCAGAAGACACAGAAAAAGAATCAGGTACAGAAATCTCTGAAACTACAGAAAATACTTCTGATGCACAGACACAAAAATATGTCGTGGAAAATCAGGAATATGTCTATTCAACCTACGGCGATATCGGTCAGTTAGGGGAAGATGGTAACTACTATAACTCAGATTATCCGGGGAAAGATGCATATGAAGTGCCTATATTTGAAACAACGGCAGATCTCACACATGATGGGATTGCGGATCTCGTTTCTGTAGTTGGATATGGCAGTGAGCCGGATGAAGCGGTAGACGATGTTATAAGCAACAGTTCGTATGGATGTTATGTGAAAGTATATCGTGGAACAAAAGACGGAGAATATGAGAGTCATCCGCGGTTTATCAGCCGAAACTTTCACCTGTCACATGCAGGCAATGGAACAATATGTCTTTCGAAAAAGGATGGTCTGGACTATCTGCTTATAAGCATGACCTACGAAATGCAGGGAACTGCCCAATATGACTTCGCAGCCTTTTATGTGGATGATGAAAAGGGAATCGTGATAGAGGATACCTATGGCGTTGAATTTGCAGTTGACAAGGATGAACACCAGGACTGGAACGAATGTACACACAGGGAAGATGTCGTCCCGCTTTTGCAGGAAAAAATGACGCCATACTTAGATGATTCCACGCTTCTTCTGTCACTTGACATCGATAATGGTGCTTTGTATAGTTGTGAGGAGAAAACACTGGAGGGAAATGATTTCTTTGACAAAATATGGGAAAGAAACTATTAGTCCATGACAATGGAATTGAAACACATTGTAACAGATGAGCGAAAGAAATCAGGGAAAGAACAATGAATATGACAATGGTGATCTACACACTGTTTGTGCTTGTGGAGATGATCCTGCATCTGATCCGGCATTTCCGGTATCAGAAGGCAGAGGGAGAAACTTTGATGCACGCACAGAAAATGGACATCCGTCTGACACTGCTTATGGATCTGCTGCAGTTGCCGTTAAGTCTTATTTTCACAAGGTTTCTGAATCTGTTTTCGGCAGTGATTCTGGTATTTGGGGAGGCATACCCAAATCAACTTGCCGGAAGCTATGCAGGCGATCGCAGACACGGTACATAAGAGTGTGGGATTTACCAAAAACTGTTTTGACCTCTTCAACATCTGTATCACGATCACAGTCGGACTGGTCTGTCAGGGACATCTGATCGGAATCGGGCTTGGAACGGTGGTGGCAGTGATCGGAGTCGGACGTGTAATCGCAATTTTTAACCATGGGTTTAAAAAAAAATGGATGAGCTGGCAGGCATGGAAGCATAGATCTGCAGGTAAAAGAGCGGAAAGACACAGATACAATTTAAACACAATTTAATAGAAATAATAAAAATGCGAAGATGCAGAAAAATTAATGAATTTTTTTTGCATCTTTTTTCTATTGAATTGTTTGTATAGATATTATTTTGAGAGAAAATAAATAAAAAAGACAGATAATATACATGCACTGTCTCTTATACACATCTGACGCTGCCGACGATAAGGCTC
>ERZ1694980.732-NODE-732-length-10405-cov-4.255169_pt1 | contig 10405 bp, 10 predicted proteins | sample MGYA00581606_ERZ1694980 | MGnify/ENA primary metagenome ERZ1694980 (study PRJEB42213, sample SAMN07424368) | human gut metagenome | biome: ENVO:00009003; feature: ENVO:2100002; material: ENVO:00002003 | host: Homo sapiens | place: USA | collected 2014 ...
CGGTCCGACCGGGCCGCGCGGCAAGGAGATATATTGCCAGACCGGAGGGGCCCCGTGGGCGGGAATCGCGCACTCCATATTTTGTTCACAAATGAATATGTCCCTCAGTCGCATCACTGAGGTTAAAACTGAAGCATTAGCTTCTGATATTGGCGATGACCAGCTGGTTTATAGGTGTTAAGGCATCGGTCATCTCTGGAGCGCTACTTTACTCCAAAGGCATCAGCTATTTGTTTCCCATCGGTAAAAGGCGGGTTTTGTTCGCCAAGCGTTCTTATATATAGATGGATACGGGTTCGAACCCATGAAAGGGCGACAAAAAAGACGGCCAACCGAAGTTGACCGCTTTCTATTCTATGCTGGAGCATCCAGAGGGTGCTTCCGAACTCGTTTTCTCGCTGCCATTCATGCTTTCGAAGCATCTTTCGACCTTCGCAGTCTCATGTTTTGAGAATCTGCCGTGTTTATCACTGTTATCAATGAGTGTGTGGAAGTGATCCTCATACAGATTCATGCGATCCGCCAGAGAACTGAGAAGCATCTTTCTGCAGCCCTCATTGTCTACCCTCGCATCTCTCAGGTCTTCCGGAAATTCACAAGCAGTCTTAGGGTCAATTTGTTTCTGCTTTCAGAGACTTGTTTGAGAGTTTTTAAAGACAGTTCAAAACAATAAGCGAGACACCATAAAGCAGAGCAAGATGTGCCGGATAGAAAATGTAGAAGAAATATTTCAGCTTCAGCCCTCGCTTGCCATTATAAAGATTGATAAGCAACAACGAAATTATCGCGGCAGCAACATCAGGATTAAAAATATTAGCTGTAGTGAACTCAAATCCGCCGCCAATTATATGGCATGACGAATAGAGCACTGCACATACTGCAGCAAAGAACATCTTTGCTTTGCTGTCGTGGAATAAATAGAATGCAGCCACAAGCAGAATGCCATACGCACCGCCATCCAGCTTAGTGTATTCAGCTGCCAGTGCTGTCAAAACAATCAGAGCAATTTCTGCAATGTGCCTCTTCCATTTTGAAAGACTTTGTATCTTTTCCAGAATAATCAAAAAGACCAAGGAAAGCAGGAGCTCATACATAACATTCTGTTGCCGAAGGTCAAATAGCTGCCCGGTTTGAACGAAATCGTATATGGGCTCCGCAATGATTGCGAAGACAAGCATATTTCGCAGGTACTTCTTTATGTCATGAGTATGCAAAAATCCCTCAACTATCAAAAAGCAAAATAAGGGAAATGCAATTCTGCCAAGAACATGAAGCACATCCGAAGCCTCGCTTAGAATCGCCCACTGTTCGTCTGATATCTGATTGTACGATGCGTGAGTCATGATTCCATTGGTCAGGACGATCCTGCTTACATGATCGAGAACCATCGAGATGGCCGCTATTATCTTTAATGTGCTGCCGCTAATTCCGTATCTATCTGTTTTCATTTCTTTTTCCTTTCTTTGGGTGGGCCGTCAGGGGTTCAGCCTGCTTCGCAGGCGGCCGCTGCGGCGCTTTCGCGCCCTTTCGGGTTCGAACCCATGCCCAGGCAACAAAAAAGCGGCCGGCATCCGCCAGTCGCTTTTCTATTCTATGGTGGGCCGTCAGGGGTTCGAACCCTGGACCTTGGGATTAAAAGTCCCCTGCTCTGCCAGCTGAGCTAACGGCCCGCGGGTGGCATTGTACCACGGTCTGGGACTATTCCCAACTCCATTGGCCGTTCTGGAAAATCACAACTTCACGTCCATCAGGCGTAATGCCCGTAATATCGATGTCGTCCGTGCCAATCATAAAGTCGACGTGCGCGCTCGAGACGTTAACACCATGCTCCAGGAGCTCCTCCTTGGACATGTCATACCCACCCTCGATGCACTCGGGGAAGCCGACTCCCAGCGCAAGATGACAGCTGGCGTTCTCGTCATAGAGCGTGTCATAGAACAGAACGCCGCTTTCGCGGATCGGAGTGTTCTTGGAAATGAGCGCGACCTCGCCCAGATGAGCGGCACCTTCATCGGTGCCAATAATGCTCGCAAGCGTCGCCTTGCCCACACGGGCATCGTAGTCCACTACGCGGCCGGCCTCGAACTTAATCCAAAAATCGTCAACCTTGTTACCGTGGTGAATGAGCGGCATAGCCGAATACACGATACCGTCGGCACGCATACGATCAGGCGAGGTGAAGACCTCCTCGGTGGGGATGTTGGGGAAGAAGGGATGTCCATCGGGCGTCTTACCCTTGCCGCCGGCCCACTCGTGACCCTTCGTCATGCCAATCGTCAGATCGGTTCCATTTGGCGAGGCGTAATGTAGACGGTCAAAACGATTGTCGTTCAGGAAGCGTAAGTTCTTTTCGAACGCCGCGTCATGAAGCTCCCAGTCGCTCTCCGGGTCCTGGCCATCGGCGCGAGCGGTGTGCAGAATCGCATTCCACAGCTTATAGATTGCAACCTCATCGGCGTCTCCCGGGAACACCTCGCGCGCCCAAGCCACGACCGGAGCGCCGGCGATGCACCACGGATTGATGTTGTAATCCAGTCCACGGCGGAAAACTTTGCACTGCGTATTCCTCGCCTTGGATGCCGCGGCCGGCTTGGCTGGATCGATGCCCTTAAGGGCTGCAGGATCCGCACCCTCAATAAAGATAAAGCAGGCACCGTCCTGGGCCAGGGAATCCAGCTGCAGGCGCTTCCACTCGGGCGTCTGCTCAAAATAGGTTTTATCGACATGCTCGTACGTAAGCCTTGTCACGGCATCGTCAGCCCAAATAACCGTCACGTGGCCAGCGCCGGCGGCATAAGCCTCCGCGACCACCACGCGGGCAAAGGGCGCGCACTCGACCGGAGACTGAACGACAACCTCCTGGCCGGGCTTGACGTTTACGCCCTTGCGGACAACCAGGCGCGCATAGTTTTTAATCTTGGGCTCCAGGGCCTTCATGCCCTCCAGAGCTTCTTCGACCGTCAGGGCAGCTCGAATCATGTGCCACTCCATCTATCTATAGAACAGTAAAAAGGCGCGCCGCTAAAACGACGCGCCTTATATCTTAGCGATATGTTTGAATACAAACGCTACTTCTTCTTGGAGTCCTTCTTGTCCTCCTCGGCAGCCGCGCGCTCGATAAGAGCGTTGAGCTTGTTCTCGGACATGCCCTCGGCCTGCGTGCGGTACATGTTGCGCAGGGGACGGATACGAACGAAGTCGTAGATAAAGTCACCCAGAATGATGACATAGGACAAAACGATGCCGACCATCTGGACGGGGCTGGACACCGTGCCGCCGGGAGCGAAGTAGAGCGAAGCCCAAATTGCCACGACGAGTACCATGCCGATGGCGAGCACGGCCCACCAGATACGGCGGCGCTTGGTGTAGTCCTCATCCTGCTTGAGGAGGATATTCGACACCGTGTAGATGCGATCCTCGCGGGCGCGCTGTTTGGCCTTGCGGGCGCGCTTTTCCTCCTTGGAAAGACCTTCCAGGTTTTCGCCCTTCTCGAGCTCCTTGCGGCGTGCCTTGGATGATGCCGGCACGACGCGAACGGAGCTCGCTGCCTGGCGGGCGGGCTTAGCAGATGCGGCGGACTTGCGCGCAACCCCGGTAACTTCGTGGGATTGCGTGCGCTTGTTCGTGGCGCTACGGGTACTCACTTATGCGTTCTCCTTCATGCTTGTGAACTGGGAGCCCGTGATGATCTGGAAGGCCTCGCGATAGCGCTCGGACGTGCCATCGATGACCTCGGCGGGCAGGTGCGGGGTCTCCCCCGTCATATCCCAGTTGGCTTTGAGCCAATTGCGGACGAATTGTTTGTCGTAGCTGGGCTGAATCTTGCCCTCCTCGTAGCTGGCGGCGGGCCAGAAACGGCTGGAGTCGGGCGTTAGGCACTCGTCGATCAGCGTAACCTTGCCATCGATGACACCGAACTCGAACTTGGTGTCGGCAATGATGATGCCACGGGTCGCTGCATACTCGGCGGCAGCCTTGTAAATCTTGAGGGACAGGTCGCGAATCTGCGCGGCGATATCCTCACCCACGATCTCGCAGCAACGCTCGAACGAAATGTTCTCGTCGTGGTCGCCGATCTCGGCCTTCGTGGACGGCGTAAACAGCGGCTCGGGAAGCTTGGAGGCCTCGGTCAGACCCTCGGGCAGCTGGATGCCGCAGACGGTGCCGTTCTCGTCATAGGTCTTCTTGCCCGAACCGGTCAGATAACCGCGGACGATGCACTCGATAGGAATCGTCTGGGCCTTCTTGACCAGCATGGCGCGGCCTGCGAGGTAGTCACGATACTCGGCAAACTCCTCGGGGAAATCCGCCGAATCGATGGAGACGAGATGGTTGGGAACAATGTCGGCAAACTTATCGAACCAGAATGCCGAGATGCGGTTGAGCACCTCTCCCTTAAACGGAATCTCGTCGGGAAGAATGAAGTCGAACGCAGAAATGCGGTCGGTGGCGACCATCAGCAGGTTTTCACCGGCATCATAGATATCACGAACCTTGCCACGGGAATCCGGACGACGCTCCATCGTAGTCACGTGAGTCACTCCTTACCAAAATACGACAGTAATGCGGGTTCTTTCCCGCACGTTTTCGCAAACTCGGAGCGGCAGGGACGAAACCCCTCCTTCACCGAATAGCGAAAAGCTAGTGCTCCATTGTAGTAGATGCCGCGTCCGCCGTGTGCTCGCGAGGCAGATGAATCGTAAAAGTCGTACCCTTTCCAAGCTCCGACTCCACGGATATGTAGCCGTGATGACGCTCGACAATCTGCTTGGTCACGGCGAGGCCCACGCCCAGGCCACCCGCCTCGCGGGCGCGACTGGCGTCGGCACGCCAAAAACGACCGAAGATGCGCGACAAATCATCCTTGGCGATACCGATGCCCGTATCCGAAACCGCGATATCGACGTGCTTGCGGTCGCTGAGCACCGACACCACGACCCAACCCCCCTCGGGGGTATAGCGCATGGCGTTACTCAAGAGGTTGATGACGCATTGCGTGATCATGTCGGGATCCGCCTCGACAACGTCATCGTGGCCCTGCGTCTCATCTGCAAAGCGCAAACGCAGGTCACGGTCGGCAAACAGGCGCTCCTGGCCATTCACAATCGAACGCACAAACGGCACCATGTCCACCGGCTCCAGGTTGAGCGGCGCGGTACTGTTTTCCATGCGCGACAGGTCGAGCATCTGCTGCACCAGACGGGCCAGACGACGCGTCTCGGATGCGACTGTCTCCAGGTGTTCGTCGTCGGTGGGATACACACCGTCTTGCATGGCCTCGACCGTTGCAAGCATGGCCATGAGCGGCGTGCGCAGCTCGTGAGCAACATCAGAGGTCAGGCGCTTCTCGTGCTTCATATCCTTTTCGAGTGAGGTGGCCATCTCGTCGAAGGTCTCTCCCAGCTGATCGATCTCATCATCGCCGCGCAAGCCCGTACGAGCGGACAGGTCTCCATCGCGAATCTGCTTGGCGGTGCTGGTAATACGATGAATCGGCTTGGTGAGCATGCGCGACATGAGCGCTCCGATAACGACCGAGATGCAGACGGCCACAACCGCGGCAAGGGCCATGGCGTTAAAGGTCTTCTCTCTGAATGCTGAGTCTGCCTTGGTGAGCAGGGCATCGGAGCCAATCGCCCACAATTTGACCTGACCCACGTGCTCGCCGGAGGACGTCACGATCTCAACGTTGGCAGCACTATTGGAATCGGTGGGAGCAGACGAGACTGGGCTGTGCGACGCCTTCTTTCCGCTCGTACCGTCGGTTGTCGCCTGATTTTCGCGTACATCGGCAGTAGCGCTTGCCGAGGGCCACGAGTCGTCGTAGACGATGACGCCCTTTTTATTGACGACCTGCATACCAAGATCGTCGGACACCAAACTCGATGTCGCGATCGCACGCAGCTCCCCCGCGGTCCAAGAACCATTTTCCTCATATGACGTTGCCAACTTTTCGGCAGCGGAATTGGCGATTTCGACAATATTGGAGCGCGTGTAATCCGTAAAAACCGTGCCCCATACAACGGAGACTACGCCCACCAGCACCAATACCGTCATGAGCGATGTCAGGGCAAAAGCCAGGGCCATACGCGAGGGATAGCTCATCGTTGGCCGTGAATCGGAACGAGGCGTGTTCCAACTAGCCTTGGAACCCGCCTCGTTCTCCTGCTTATGCTTTTGCCCGATTTCAAAGCGCGCAGGTGTCATATGTGATTTCCTTTATTTCTCGTCCGACTTATCGGTCTTGGTCGGAGCCTCGAAGCGATAGCCGACACCGTGAACGGTGTAGAGCCACTTGGGCTTCTTGGGGTCGTCGCCCAGCTTGGCGCGAAGATTCTTCACGTGGCTATCGATGGTGCGCTCATAGCCCTCAAAGTCATACCCGAGCACTTTCTCGACCAGCTCCATGCGGTTATACACACGGCCGGGATGGCGGGCAAGCGTGGTGAGCAGCTTGAACTCGGAAGCCGTCAGGTCGACTTCCTTGCCCTCGACCAAAATCTTGTGGCCCGAGATGTCAATGACCAGATCGCCAAAGTCGAGCACCTCGACGGCCGGCTCATCGGCCTGGTGGGCACGGCGGAACAAGGCACGCACGCGCGCGACAAGCTCGCGCGGCGAGAACGGCTTGATCAGGTAGTCGTCGGCGCCGAGCTCGAGGCCGATAATACGGTCCTCGATCTCGCCCTTGGCCGTCAGCATAATGATGGGGACATCCGAGGTGTCGCGAATGGTGCGGCAAACGCGCTCGCCGGGAATCTTAGGGAGCATGAGGTCGAGCACGACCAGGTCGAACTGATGCTTCTCGAACTCCTCGATAGCGGACTGGCCGTCGCCCACGCCCACAACCCAATAGCCCTCGCGCTCGAGATAGGCAGCGACAGCGTCGCGGATTGCCTTCTCATCCTCGACCAGCAGAATCTTTTTTGCATCTGAAGCCATAACACGGCCCCCCTGTCTCAATTAGCTAAGAACAAGCTCATTTTAACGCACCTGAGCCCACCAGATGCCGCTATGACGCGGCAGCTCGGCGGGCGGTACTCACAATTACAACGCGTTTATTCCCCTGTTGGCGCCTTTTTAACCCCTCTAAGCTTAAAGAGAGAATAGGCGTGCAGTGACCGTCTCTGGTATACCCTGGCTGTTGCGCACCGTGGCGTACGTAAGGAATGAGTCCGATTTTCCCACCGTAGCTGGATAATCGCCATACTCCAAAGCGCGGTCGGGCGACAGCAGCGAGCCATAGGTCTTGGCAGAGGTGTCGATCAGGAAATGCGACGCCTGTACCTTAACAAGGTATTTATTCTTCTTGCCAGCCGCACATGCGAGCGGCTCGCGTGACAGGAAGAGGTACGGCCCTCCCTCATTACCGATATACGTGCCCATATTGCCCAGGCTGCCCACGCCACTATAGGCCGCCTCGATAGAAAACACGAAGGTATCGCCCATATATACGGCCTCGAAAGGCGAAACTGACGAAGGGAGGACCAACTGGGCACGCTTGGTGTTGTTGCCGTCGGTCAGATCGATTGCCGTTATGCCGTAGTAGACGCCCTCGTCGTTGCGGACACGCGGCGAGATGGTCAAAATGCCGTCGCTCGCGCGCGGGGCCGATGCAAAGCGGCCCGTCGATTTCCAAATTACCTCGGCCTTGGATTCATCAAGCGAGCGACGATAGCAAAACGAATCACTACTCGTTTTATTGCCGCCTGCCGAAGGCATTTTATACCAGATGACCGATGACCCGAACGCCGTAAACAGGGGCGGATCATAGTCCTTGCCACCTCGATCGAGCTCAACCACGTCGCCAGAGAGCGAAGCGCCCGACAGATTTTGAGCGTAGAGCTTCCACGATGAATTGGCAAAGTTCATCTCAACCCACGCGAATACGCCGTCGCCGGCACGGACATCGTAGAATGCATATCCCGTGCCCTCGATAGGATCCTCGATTAATGTGGTAAGCGAGCCATCACCCAGGTTGAGCACACCGAGTGTGTTGGCGTGCAGCGCCGATGCGGGCGCCATCATCGCCGCGGCGTAATCGCCGTCGCAGTAGTACAGCAGCGTACCCAGAGGCAGCGTCCACGACGCCGCCGGCTCAAGATCGATGTCGACTGCCTCGTACTCATCCGTAATCGAGATGATCTTGGAATCGTCCTTGATAACCTGCGGCTCGCCGGCGGCATCATCGCTGGTGCCCGTTTTTTTCGAGCATCCGGCAAGCACCGTGGCAGCGCCCGCGGCAGCCCCACCGAGTACAAAGCCGCGACGCGATATTCCGTTCTTGATGTGATCGGCGATACCCATTAGGCGATCTCGGTGCGAGCGGCCTCGATAGCGCGTGTAAGCTGGTCGGCGCAGGAGGTCTTTTTCATACCGCAGGTATTACCGGCGAGAACCTCGATTACGCGATCGGCAGGAGCGCCCTCGACCAACTTGGAGATAGCCTTGAGATTGCCGTCGCAGCCGCCGGTAAACTCAACGCCCATCACCTTGTTGCCGTCATCGGAAAGATCAAGGTGAATATTGCGAGCACACACGCCCTGAGGCTTGTAATCAAACGAAATCATGCGATCCCCTCTCAGAATGTTATTCGAGACGACTATTATCCCCGTCTTTCCCTAAATGCAACGAGGCGCTTTGCCGGCAACACACATTACCAGCAAAGCGCCCTAAAAAGCTAACGTTATGCCCGAACCTACTCGAAGCTCAGCTGCTCCAGACGATCAAAGACCGTGTCGATACGGGTGAGGAAGTCCCACGGATCAAAGATCTCGTCGAGCTTCTCCTGACTGACGGTACAGCGCGGGTCGGCCTCGAGACGCTCCTTAAAGGTGGGGCCGGAGACACAATCCTGTACCTCGTGCCAAGTTGCCATGGCGTTCTCCTGCACAATGGCGTACGCGTCCTCGCGGGTGATGCCCGTGTCGACGAGGGCGAGCAGCACCTTGGAGGAGAAGATGAGGCCGCGGGTCTTATTGAGGTTGGCCATCATGCGGGCAGGGTACAGCTGCAGGCCGTCGATAACGCGGATGAGGCACTGGAACATGTGGTCGAGGGCGATGAAGCTATCGGCCTGGGCGACGCGCTCGGCAGAGGAGTGCGAAATGTCACGCTCGTGCCACAGGGCGACGTTATCGAAGGCAACCTGGGCGTTGGACTTCACGACGCGCGACAGACCGCAGACTTTCTCCATGGTGATGGGGTTGCGCTTGTGCGGCATGGCTGAGCTGCCCTTTTGGCCCTTACGGAACGGCTCCTCGGCCTCGAGCGTATCAGTCTTCTGCAGATTGCGGACCTCGGTAGCGATGCGCTCGCAGGTGGCTGCGGTGGTGGCGAGAACGCCGGCGAGATAGGCGTGATGGTCGCGGCTGATAACCTGCGTGGACAGCGGGTCGTGAACCAGGCCCAGGTGCTCGCAGACATACTCCTCGACGAACGGCTCGATGGAGCTGTACGTGCCGACAGCGCCCGAGATGGCACCAAAGGCAACATTCTTGCGGGCGTCCTCAAGACGATCCAGATCGCGCTTGAGCTCCCAGGCCCAAGAGCCAAACTTCATGCCGAAGGTCATCGGCTCGGCGTGGATGCCATGAGTGCGGCCGGCACAGAGCGTGTTGCGCTCCTCAAAGGCGCGACGCTTGCAAATCTCGCCGAGCTTCTTGACGTCCTCGATGATCAGGTCGCAGGCCTGGGTGAGCTGGTAGCACAGGGCCGTGTCGCCCAGATCCGAGCTGGTCATGCCATAGTGAACCCAGCGGCTGGGCTTGGGGTCGCCCTCGGGAACATCGGCATCGATGTATTCCTTCATGTTGGTCAGGAAGGCAATGACGTCGTGGCGCGTGACTTCCTCGATCTCATCGACCTTCGCCTTCTCAAAGTTGGCATGGTCGCGGATCCACTGGGCCTCGTCTTTGGAAATACCGATCTTGCCGAGCTCCGCCTGGGCCTCGCAGGCCAGAACCTCGATCTCCTGCCAAATGGCGTACTTGTTCTCGAGGGAGAAGATGTGTCCCATCTCCGGGCGGGTATAGCGATCGATCATAGCGGCTCCTTTTTGGTTATTGGCACGTTGGTCGTAACCCATCCATTGTACCGTGCGCAGGTGCAAGTATGGGCAGCAGGCATTAACCTAACATTTTGGAATTGGAGCGAGCAACGGGACGTCCGCGTATTTGCTTCGCAAATACGCACCGTCTTCAGTGGCATACCGAGATCCGGGGAAGTGTGGGAGCAAAGCGGGCTGAATCTACCATTCCCGAAATCTTCCTTGCTCCATGGAGCGGGCAACGGGACGTCTGCGTATTTGCTTCGCAAATACGCACCGGCTTCAGGCGCCTGTCGGCGCCTTCGCCTGCTCGCTACAAACGCTTCGCGTTTGCTTTACGCTCGCACCCTGTCGGGT
>ERZ1694980.734-NODE-734-length-10397-cov-5.184974_pt1 | contig 10397 bp, 8 predicted proteins | sample MGYA00581606_ERZ1694980 | MGnify/ENA primary metagenome ERZ1694980 (study PRJEB42213, sample SAMN07424368) | human gut metagenome | biome: ENVO:00009003; feature: ENVO:2100002; material: ENVO:00002003 | host: Homo sapiens | place: USA | collected 2014 ...
TCGTCGGCAGCGTCAGATGTGTATAAGAGACAGTTATATGGCTGATCGGAGCCTATACGATCGGCTATGTATTCGGAACCGTATCGCCTGGTATTTTAAGCTATCTGACACTCAGTCCCTATCATATTTTACATGGACAGATCTGGAGACTGGTGACATGGGTGTTTATGCCGACAGAGTCCAATCTGATCTTCTTACTGATCATGGCATTGTTTTATTACCAGCTTGGCATGGCACTGGAACGTACCTGGGGAACCTTCCGGTTTAATGTCTATATTTTCGGTGGAATGATATTTACCGTGATCGGTGCATTTGTTCTGTACGGTATTTATTATGCAATGAATGCATCTGTAATTTCGCAGATGCCTGCACTGGCGGCACAGTTATCTTATTCGATTGCGTCGGGATTTTCCACAAACTATATCAATATGTCCATTTTTCTTGCATTTGCCGTGATGTATCCGGATATGCAGGTAATGCTTTACTTCATTATCCCAATCAAGATGAAATGGATGGCGATTGTTTATGCGATACTGACGCTTTATGAGTTTATTGTCAGTGGATGGGCCGGCAGAGTGGCAATCTTTATGTCCCTGCTCAATTTTATCATTTTCTTCTTTTCAACGCGGAATTTCAAACGTTATTCGCCGCATGAAATACACAGGAGACAGCAGTTCAAGTCCCAGATGCGTCAACCCAGACCGGGTTCCGGCATTACCAAGCACAAATGTGCGATTTGTGGCAGGACAGAACTTGATGATCCGAATTTAGAGTTCCGTTTCTGTTCAAAGTGTGACGGCAATTATGAATATTGTCAGGATCATCTGTTTACACATAAACATATTAAAAAAGGTTAAATAATATGACAGGCCGGATGGTATTTCAAAGCGAAATATCATCCGTTTTTTGAATGATGGCACAAAGAAGATTAGATTTTAGGTGTGATTTGTTTCAGGTTCTGTCAGAATAAATGCAGATAAAGGAGAAAAATACAATGATTCAGGATATATTTCCGATGCATCTTAGTAATGAATATCACAAAAAGGTACCACAGGCAGACAGTTTTCTTATGATCTTTAAAGATAACCGTATTCTGGCAAAAAATGATGGTCAGGTGTGTTATCTGACCTATAAAGAACTTTCTGAAATCTGTCGTGGGATGGGAAAGGAAATCCCTGCATGCGTTTATCTTTTTTCCATCGGGGAGGATGATTATTTTCTGACAGATCCGGGGGAAGGGATAGAGGTGCTGGGATTTGTATACTATAAAATGTTTGAGACACGCACCATGCAGCCGAAAGAGCGGGTGCTTGCAGCTGCGACCGCATGGCATCTGTATGTCTGGTACCGCGATAATGTCTATTGTGGGAGATGTGGGCATAAACTGGTACATAGTGAAAAACTCCGGATGCTTTCATGTCCGGACTGTAACAACATGGTTTTCCCGAAAATAGCACCGGCAGTGATCGTGGGCGTGACAAACGGCAGAAAAATCCTCATGACAAAATATGCAAACCGTGAATATAAAAGATATGCACTGATTGCCGGATTTACCGAAATCGGTGAAACTGCGGAGGAAACGGTGGCGAGGGAAGTGAAGGAAGAGGTTGGGCTTTCCGTAAAAAATATCCGTTATTACAAGAGTCAGCCTTGGGGATTTGACAGTAATCTTCTTCTTGGCTATTTTTGTGAACTGGATGATGAGGGAGATGTGATAAGACTGGATGAGGAGGAACTTGCCTGCGCAGAATGGGTTGATTTTGAGGATGTCCCGGATGATCCGGAGGGACTTAGTCTGACACGGGAAATGATGCTCTGTTTCCGGGATATAATGAACGCAAGTGAGTCAACATGCTTGCATGATTGACGAACGGTGAATTGGATCATGTGCCGGTTTTGCACATGATACGATGAAAGAATACGGTAGATTTTAAAAGACAGGGAAAACTGGTATGCAAAATTATACCAAATACGAAAAATGTCTTGACACTCCAACAAAACCACTGTATTATTACAGTAATACAAAAATGAAAGATTTACGGATGGAAAACTTAAGATTTCTTAATATTTGCTTAAGTGCCTTTTTTTGACAAAAGGATAATGATACAATCACCGTAAATCGAATTAAGAAAAGGGAGAAATAAAAATGGGTGACAAGACAAAACCGAAAAAGGGAAAGAAAAAAGTAGTTATTATTGTGCTTGTGGTTCTGGTCGTTGTAGCTGCGATCATTGGAAGTTCAGTAAAGAAAATGACAAGCCAGGTAGCAACAGCAGTCAATACAGTAGAGGTGGAGCCGGTACAGAAGAGAGATTTATCTGATACGATTTCATTAAAAGGTACTGTATCGGGTATCACGAAGAATAATGCAACTTCAAAAGCGTTAGCAGAAATCACAGCAGTTAATGTTCAGGTCGGAGATATTGTAAAAGAGGGAGATGTATTATGTACATTAGATTCCTCTACGATTCAGGATCAGATTGCGGATCTCGAAAAAAATATGTCTGATACAAATGCGACAGACAGTATTAATTCACAGCAGACAGCAGAAACAGTCAGTCGTGCAAAAGAAGATCAGCAGACACAGCTTGCAGCTGCACAGAAAGCAATTGATGATGCAAAGGATGCTTATAACGCACAGAGTATTATGTGGGATAAGAGTGAAGATAAATCGGATGCAGAATTTCAGTCTTTGTTAGCTGCACAGAAAGCAGTTACTACTGCTGAGGAAGATTACCAGAAAGTATTAGAGACCACGAACCGTACGATCGAGGATGCACAGCGTGCGGTAGAACTTGACAAGTATAAAGGATCGGATTCATCTTCCAAAGATAAACTGACAGATTTAAAAGAACAGTTAGAAGATTGCAATATTACAGCACCTTGCGGTGGAGTTGTGACGGCAGTCAATGTTTCTGTCGGAGATGTTAATGCAGATTCAAAAACACCACTTGTAACGATCGAAGATACTAGTTCTTTAAAAATGGTGGCAACTGTGGAAGAAGCTGATATTTTAAAGATTGAAGAGGGAATGAAAGCAACTGTAACAGCGGATGCCATGGGAGATGAGACCATTAATGGAACTGTGACCAGAGTGGTACGTGTCAAAGGACAGTCCACGGGATCTGACGGACAGACAACATCCGGAGGATATTCCGTAGAGATATCTTTAGATAACAAAGAATTACTTGTCGGTATGGAAGTAAAAGCAAAAGTCATGATCAAGGAAAAAGGTGAAGTATTAGCGATTCCTTATGATCTTGTCAAGACGGATGATGACGGAAATACATACGTACTTGTTGCAGAGGCAAATGCAGACGGTTCTGCTACAGCGGTGAAGAAGAATATCACAGTTGGTGAAGAAGTAGATTACTATACGGAAGTAACCGGTGGAGATCTGGCAGAAGGAGATAAATTAATTTATGATTACTCCGGAACGGTGACAGAAGGACAGCAGTTTACACCGGAACAGATGTATTCCGAGCAGGATATGGGAACAGGCGCATCTACAGATGAAACCTCAGATGCAGAAGGTATGAGCACCAGCGTGGAGGGAAATGAGTAGTGAGTGAACCAGTAATCCGAATGGAAAATATCGTTAAGACATATTATTTGGGAAAACCAAATGAACTTGAAATTTTACATGGAATCAACCTTACCGTAAATAAAGGGGAATTTGTTTCCATCGTCGGTGAATCCGGTTCCGGTAAGAGTACACTTATGAATATTATAGGAGTCCTCGACCGCCAGACACAGGGAGATTATTATCTGGAGGGACAGGATGTCAATGGAATGTCGGATGAAGTACGGAGTGCGATCAGAAACCGCAGGATTGGTTTTGTATTTCAGAACTTTAATCTCCTTCCGAGAGCCAATGCATTAAAAAATGTTATGGTTCCATTACTATATGGAGAAGAACATTCCAAAAACGGAAAAGAACATGCCATGGAAATGCTTAAAATGGTAGGAATGGAAGACCGTGCGGATCACAGACCGAATGAGCTTTCCGGTGGTCAGAAACAGCGTGTTGCAATTGCAAGGGCAATGATCAATGATCCGGCGATCATTCTTGCGGATGAGCCGACCGGAGCACTTGATTCTAAGACAGGACATATGGTCATGGACTTATTCCATAAGCTTCATGAGGAGCAGGGAAAAACAATTGTTCTGATCACACATTCCCAGGAGCTTGCACAGGAAACAGAGCGTATCGTTACTCTGTTAGATGGACAGATCGTGGCAGATAATGGAGGTGAACATTAATGTTTTGGGAAAATATCAAAGAGGCAATCACGAGTATTTCCAGCAACAAGATGCGTTCGCTTCTGACGATGCTTGGAATCATCATCGGTATCAGTTCGGTGATCATTATCACGACGATCGGTGGTTCCATACAGAGTACGCTGACGGCAACCATGAATTCACTTGGTGGAAATATGGTACAGGCGTATGTCGAGGCACGTTATCCGGAAAATGATGAAGACTGGGCTACCTGGGAACAGCCGGATATGACAGACAGCGATTATGTCACACAGGATATGATCGATGGATTGATTGAAAAATATCCGGATGAGGTAACAGGTGTTGCAGCACAGAACTATCTTGGTTCAGGAACCATTAAAGATGATGCTGATTCCAAGAATTATGCAAATGTCAATATTGATGGTATCACACCGGAATATTTAGAGTATATGAAACTGGAAATGCATGCCGGAAGAAATCTGACAAAGGCAGATAATCAGGGGAAAAAGAGAGTATGCCTGATTGCAGATACGATGGCAGAGAGATACTTTGCAGGTAAAGATCCGATCGGTGAAACACTTTCTGTTGCAACATCGGATGGCGGAATTTTTGATTTTGTTGTAGTTGGCGTTTATGTATATAACCAAGCATTATTTGGAAAAGTGGACACGTCCATACCGGAAAAAGACCGTGTAACAGAATTGATGATCCCTTTTCAGACCTGTTTTAAACTGCAGGGGGCTGACAGGACTGGTTATGATTATTTTAATCTTATGATCGATCCTCTTGCAGATGTCAATCAGGCAACAACGGATGTTTTATCTTATTTTGATGAGATATATGCAAACAACAAAAATTTCCACGTCAGTGCATACAATATGGCATCTGATCTTGGCATGATCAATACGGTACTCAACGTGATCACGATCGCGGTTTCCGGTATTGCAGCGATTTCACTGATCGTGGGTGGTGTCGGCGTTATGAATATCATGCTGGTGTCCATCACGGAGCGTACAAGAGAGATCGGTGTCCGTATGGCGCTTGGTGCCAAAAGGCGTACCATCCGTATGCAGTTTGTCATAGAGGCGATCATGCTTTGTCTGATCGGAGGTATCATCGGTATACTGATTGGTATAGGAATCGGGGCACTGCTTGGAAAAGTGGCAGGATTTGTCATTCAGAATATGTACTCTCAGTATGCAAATTATATTATTATGACGGTGCATCCTTCTGTAACGGCGATCATGCTTTCACTGTTCTTCTCCATGTTAACCGGTGTATTCTTCGGATATTACCCGGCAAACAAGGCTTCAAAGATGGAAGTCATCGATGCATTGCGCTATGAGTAAGTACGGAGAAGAGAATCTGGGCGGAAAGTTTTAAATGAATACAGATAAATAGATAGAAAAGAAAAAGTACTGTATATGACAAAAAAGAAAAATGTCAGTATACAGTACTTTTTTTGTAACAGATTTTCCAGATCAATATTTCCGGGCATGGTACATGCGCCTTCCCACATAGAATACAAAAAGAAATATTGTAAAGTATAGCATTCATGCATGATTGCGATGCGTAGATGTTATGCAATATCAATAATCGGGATGGAAGGGAAAAACATGAACCATAACAAAAAGAAAATTTTAAAAGTGACGGCACTGTTTGTTTTTATGTTCTTTTTAGGCTGGGGCGCAGGTTCGCTGCAGAAACAGCAGATGAAAAAAACAGTGGAGACAGTGTCTGTCCAGAATCAGGCAGATAACTGGGGACTGGGCTTTGGAGCGGAGGGAACCCAGCCGACCGGCAATGTGACAGCGGATGAATTAAAAAAATACAACGCATGGTATGTGGGCGATAAAAATAAAAAGACAATTTACCTGACCTTTGACTGCGGGTATGAAAATGGAAATACAGAACCGATCCTGGATGCATTAAAGAAACACAATGCAAAAGCGACCTTTTTTGTCGTGGGACATTTCCTTGAGTCAGCGCCGGATATCGTAAAGCGCATGGAGGAAGAGGGGCATGCCGTTGGCAATCATACTTATCATCACCCGGATATGTCATCCATATCGGAGCTGGTTTCATTCCAAAAGGAAATCGATGATGTCGCATCGTTATACCAGTCGATCACGGGCAAAGAAATGATCAAATATTACCGTCCGCCACAGGGAAAATACAGCACGGAAAATCTAAAGATGGCAAAAGAACTCGGATACAATACATTTTTCTGGAGCCTTGCCTATGTGGACTGGAATGTCGATAACCAGCCGACGAAGGAGGAAGCATTTGATAAACTGCTGACCAGGATCCATCCGGGAGCAATCGTTTTGCTGCACAGCACTTCAAAGACGAATGGGGAGATCTTAGATGAACTTTTGACCAAATGGGAGGAGATGGGATATACATTTGCACCGCTTTCGGAACTGATCGCAGAATCCTGACAGAAAAGATCGGGGAAAAATACAAAGGATATGGTGGATAAGACTTGTTTGATGACGAGCGGGAAGGTATAATGGACATAAAGTGCCATGAAAAATGAACAGTTTTCTTAAAATCAGGGAAGAAGATTGTGACTGATAAATGAGCGGCAGGTAAGGATAAGGATGTTATGAAAAGAGCAAAATTAAAAATAGAAATATTGACGGTAATTTTTTGCAGTCTGATATTTGCATTTTCAGAAAAAAAAAACAGCATTTATGCGGATGAAGTCCTAACGGATATGGAATTGCCGACAGGACGGCTTTTATTTGAGGAAGAAACCGAAGAGGCGGCTGACGAGGATTATGAATCCATAGAAGAAAGTGATATTGCCGAACAGTCTTTGCTTCGAACGGCAGACATAGCAGCGGACGACTGGAACAAGTATGGAAGCGATTACTTTTATGATCAGTTATCGGACGAAGAAAAAGCGTACTGGAATGCCTTAGATGTCATCTGTGAAAAGTACCTGACGACGGAAACGGATGCTGTGACGACAAAGTCGGGGGCATATCGGATGCAGGCAATTTCTGGAAGCACACTTGCGAAGGCACAGCAGAAAAATGTACTGTTGATGTTTCGGTATTCAAATCCACAATATTATTTTTTGAATGCGACAGTTTATACAATTTCATATTCAAATGATACAATTTCTCTGGTATTCGGTATTTATCCTGCGTTTGAAAACGGTACAGACCGGATGGAAAAGACGGAAAAAGTAAAGGAACAGGTGGATGCCTGGCAGGAGCAGATCGATCAATGCAGTAAAGATTATGAAAAGGTTAAAAAGATACATGATCTGATCTGTGAAAAAGTGTATTATAATCAGGCTCTTGTGAATAGCGATTTTGCAACGGAGAGTACAGAATATTCACAGTCTGTGTACAGCGTTTTCTGTACGGATAAGACTGTCTGTGCCGGATATGCCCAGTCATTTGCAATGATGTGCAATGGCTCAGGAATCGATACGGCGGTGGTGACGAGTTCCAACCATGAATGGAATAAAGTAAAAATATGTAGCTCCTGGTATAATGTGGATTGTACATGGGATGACCAGAGTGATGGTTATTATTATAATTTTTTTGTGAAAAGTGATGAGTTTTATGATACATACAGCAGCTGGTCGAAAACATGTCATACAGAAGAAGATTATTGGGAGGGGTATTTGCCGGTATGTACATTAGATAGTGGAGCTACGCAGACAGATCCTGGAAAAATCCCGATAGAAGGTCATACAATTGTGACAGATGCAGCGGTAGCAGCATCCTGTGAGACGACCGGTCTCACAGAGGGAAGCCACTGCAGTGTCTGTGGGGAAATATTGACAGAACAGACAGTGATTCCGGCAACAGGGCATACACCGGTAAAAGATGCAGCGGTAGCAGCAGCCTGTGAGACGACCGGTCTTACGGAAGGAAGTCATTGCAGTGTGTGTAAAACAGTGCTTGTGGCACAGAAAGTAATTCCGGCAGCCGGTCATAAGTGGAGTGAGTACAGAGAGAGCGGAAAAGTGAAACGGAAATGCAGCGTCTGTGGAAAGACGGAAACGGTACGAACCCTTCCGAAAGTAAAGACGGTCCAGCTCTCAAAGACTTCCTATACCTATGACGGAAAGTCACATATGCCGACTGTAAAAGTGACAAACAGTGCCGGAAAGAAGTTGAAAGAGGGAACGGATTATAAAATAAAGAAGCCGTCCGGGCGGAAAAATGCCGGTATCTATACGGTCACGATTGAAATGAAAGGTGATTACACCGGAAAATACCAGAAAACATTTCAGATCATACCGAAAGGAACCGCCATTTCCAGTGTAAAGGCAAAGAAAAAAGCATTTTCGGTGTCCTGGAAGAAGCAGGCAAAACAGACAAGTGGTTACCAGATCCAGTATGCAGTGGATGCGAAATTCAAAAAGTCGGTTGTGACAAAGAACGTCAATAATACCAAAAAGGTAAAACTGGACGTTTCAAAATTAAAAGCAAAAAAGAAATATTACATACGCGTCCGCACCTATAAGACTGTAAAAGTGAATGGAAAATCAAAAAAGATCTATTCGGGCTGGTCTAAGGTAAAAGCAGTCACTACAAAGAAATAACAAAGATATACCGATCCATTTTACAAAATGCGATATAAGTATAAATAAAAAACGGGAGAAAGAGAAAATGGCAGACAACAGTTTAAAAATCAGTTACAAGATATATTTAGAAGCGGAGGATATTTCACAGTCACGGATTTCTTCTACGGCATCTTATGTAAGCAATCTGTTTAAGAATTGCACCAATTCCTATTTACAGAAAGCGGAAGTGGACAATGAGAGCGACATGGATGATTTTACGCTTCGTCTGTATATTGACGAAAAGGTAGAGGAAGAAGCGTGCAGTTCACCGGAATGTGCAGAAGGTTTTCTGGAAAATATCGCAGAATTTTTAGATGCGGTTGCAGCAGCACATTCCTATCTGGATATGGAGGGAAGTTTTTCCATTTCCTATCATGGAGTAGAGGATACATTCCGGTTCCGTTCTGAGGCAGGAAGCGATCTGTGCGATATTGAATAAAAACCGAAATAAGAAGGATATAAAAATACCGGCTTGCAAAATCAGATAAAATCTGAGGCTGCAGGCCGGTATTTTTATATCCGTTTCTTTCTATTGTTTATTGTTTGTCTGATTCATCCGGTGGAAAGTCCGGTTTTTTTATGTAAACTTTCTCAATCCGGTTTTTGTCCATCTGTTCGACGCGGAGAAGCACATTGTCATCTGTGATGATGATCTCATTTTTTTCCGGCAGATGATCTAAGAGACCGAGCAGATATCCGCCGATCGTATCATAATCTTCGGAACTGAAATTAAGATCTAACTCATCGCAGAGATCCTGCAGGTTGGTGGAACCGGAAACGATAAATTCGCGGTCGTTAAGCGGCAGGATCGGATCTTCTTCATCCGTGTCGTATTCATCACGGATCTCACCCACGATCTCCTCTAAGAGATCCTCAAGCGTGATAAGACCGGCCGTTGCACCGTACTCGTCAAGTACGATTGCAAGGGAGATAGATGACTTACGCATCTCAATAAAAAGTTCTGCGGTATTTTTGTGCTCAAAAGTAAAATAAGGTTCACGCATGATATCCCGCACGGAAAAATGCTCCTTGTCCTTGCAGAGGAGAAGATCTTTCATGTTCAGGATACCGATGACGTTATCGGTCGTATCCTCATAGACAGGAAGTCTGGTAAATTTGTCTTCCTGAAAAATATCAATCAGTTCGTCATAAGTATTATTTACATTTGCAAAAGTCATATCAGGTCTTGGAATCATAACTTCCTTTGCCTGCGCATCACCAAAATCAAACAGATTGTTGATCATCTCATGTTCTTCTGATTCGATGACACCGTTTTCTTTGCTGACATCCACGATGGTACGGAGTTCTTCCTCTGTCATCTGATTGTTGTTTGCCTTTGGATCCATATGCAGTAAAAATAAAAAGCCCATGGAAAACTGATTTACCAGAAAAATCACAGGAGTCAGTATTTTCATAAGAAAACCGATGATACCGGAATAGGCGATCGAAATCTGATCCGCATAAAGTGTCGCAAAAGTTTTTGGAGAAATCTCACCAAAGACGAGGATCAGAAACGTAAGGATACCGGTTGCAATACCCTGTCTCTTATACACATCTGACGCTG
>ERZ1694980.739-NODE-739-length-10314-cov-5.175261_pt1 | contig 10314 bp, 9 predicted proteins | sample MGYA00581606_ERZ1694980 | MGnify/ENA primary metagenome ERZ1694980 (study PRJEB42213, sample SAMN07424368) | human gut metagenome | biome: ENVO:00009003; feature: ENVO:2100002; material: ENVO:00002003 | host: Homo sapiens | place: USA | collected 2014 ...
GAGCCTTATCGTCGGCAGCGTCAGATGTGTATAAGAGACAGTTCCACAACTTCTAACTGTCCGGAAAAATATTTTTTTATCGTTCTCCCCACAATCATTCTCTCTATCGGCTCATCGTCCGCCACCAACACACGGTACATCATGCTCCCCCACTTCCTTATGTCTGATCTGTATTTTTACCACAGTCCCCACATCTTTTTTACTGTAGATTTCTACATTTCCATCCTGATACATTGCACGGATCCGCCGGAAAATATTGCCAAGGCCAATGCCTGTCTTTCCATCTTCTTTTTCCAGTTCTCCCCGCAGATGCATAAGTGCTGCTTCGTCCATTCCAAGCCCGTTATCCCCAATGGTAATAAACGTAAATCCATCTTTCTGCCAGATATGTACCCGGACAGTCCCACCTTCTTCTTTTTTCGAAAGTCCATGAATGATGGCATTTTCCACCAGCGGCTGAAATGTAAATGCCGGAACAATGACTTTATCTGCATCCACGCTGCAATCCTTTCGGTATGTGATTCTGTCTCCGAAACGCATCTGCTGCAGATACATATAATCTTCCATAATTTTTAATTCCTGTGACAGGCACACCTCCGTGTCCTGATTTTTCAGGTTATAGCGGAAAAGTGCCGACAATGCACGGATCATTTTTTCAGTAGTTTCCGCTTCCTCAAGGCTTGCCATTCCACCGATGACATTTAAGGTATTGAACAGAAAATGCGGATTGATCTGGCTTTTTAGAAGTTCAAGCTTTGTCATCTCCAGACGCTTTTCCGTCTCTAACTTTTCAAGCTCCTCCTCATGCAAAAGATCTAAGGTCTTTCTTTTTTCCTCCAGTGCCTGAATGTACTCTCCTGTGGCGTATTTCATTTTATTGAACGCCCGGACCAGTTCACCAAGCTCATCCTTGTTGTCCACCTCAACATCCCTGATAAAGAAATCATTTGCAGCAATTTTCTGTGATGCATGTACCAGTTTAAAAATCGGTGCCATGATCGTTTCTTTCATCAGTGCCGCCATCTCTGCAATTCCAAAAAGAAGCAGGATTCCTGCAAAAATTACCACCAGCGGAACACTGATCAGTGTCGGAACTTTTTTCCGGTACGAAACATCTCCCTCCTCGATCGTATAATTCATAAGTGTTCCGGCATAATCCTTTAAGTAGTCCTGCATGTCATAAACTTCATACAGCCTGCTGACATAATCTGTCACATTATCTTCCATGGACAGGATTGCATCTCTTTTAGTGCAATAAACTTCATAGCTGCTGCGGATCGACCATGTTTTTGCATAGCGGAGTTCCCCGATCCTGCGATACTGGAATGGCAGATCATAAACCGCATGTTTTGTACGTTTCATGGAACGCTCTAACGCTTCTTTTTTCTCCGTATCCGGATTTCTCATATAGCTTTCAAACAGTGTGCTCTCCTGCTCTAATGCCTGGATCAGTTCACTGCACTTTGCATTGTCCTGCAAAATACCATTAAAATCGGTCAGTGAAAACCGGACAACCCAGACATTAAAAACAACGGAAAGCAGGATGGCCACACAGACCATCCCGGTAAACACTGCTATTTTCTTTTGAATGGTAAGCTCCTGCCACCACTTTTTTATCCTTTTCTTCAAGCTGTTTATCCCATCCTGCTTCTTTCTCCATTTAGCTGTCTGATCTGCCAGCCCGCATACACTAATTCGTCTCTGCGATCCTTTCTTTTGCAAATGCAAAAAATGGTTCTTTCTGTGCTCCCAAAATACGGTTTGTAAGCATATATCCATGTCTTGCATCGGAAAAAACGATCATCATGCCAGGCTCGTTTGCCACCCGCAGCTTTTTCCATCCAATGCTTTCCTTTTCTTTCCCCACAGTCACATGGAGTCCCGCATCGTCAAAGGAAAGTTCTACATCTTTCGGCATCGTTTTTGCCTGCCCTTTGGCTTTCAGATAGATCGCGATCGGCTGGATCACCGGAAACAGCAGACATCCAAAGAGCATCAGCATCTGCATCAGATCCCCTGAGGTACGGAAAAATTTTGCTGTAAATAAAATCATCGCCACCGTAAAGACCATGTTGCAGACTCCCGCCACCGAACGATATGTCCGGCTCATTGTCAGTTTCCAGAAATCTCCTGCGGTCACTTCGCTCTTAAATTGATATGTCATGCCATTTCCTCCCGTAATTCTAAAATCATCCGCCGTAGCCGCCAAATACTCTCGGTAACAGAAGGCTTACTTCCGGAATGAATGTAAGTAACATTAATACAATGATCATACAGATATAGAATGGAAGTGTTGCCTTTACGACACGTTCCATTTTTACACCGCTGACTGCGGAACCGATAAATAATACGGATCCAACCGGTGGTGTCAAAAGACCGATACCACAGTTTAATACCATGATGATACCGAACTGTACCGGATCAATGCCGATTGATGTTGCGATCGGAAGTAAGATCGGTGTTGCGATCAGGATAATCGGTGCCATATCCATGATACAGCCAAGGAACAGAAGAATCAAGTCAATTAAAAGTGCAATCACGATCGGGTTTGTTGAAAATCCTACGATCGCATTTGCTACCATATCCGGTACATGTAATGTGGTAAGGCAGTAACCGAAAATACTCGAAGTAGAAATCAGGATCAATACGATCGATAAGGTATCGATACACTGTTCTAAACATTTCCATACACCTTTCCAGTCAAGTCCTTTGTAAATATATACACTGACAATCAGGCTGTAAAATACAGCGATTGCTGCGGACTCTGTTGCGGTGAACCATCCGGCAACTACACCGATAACTACGATAACAACCGCTGCAAGTGCCCAGATAGAAATACCAATCTGTTTCAATAATCCCTTAAAGCTGAACTTATCTCCCTTTGGATAATGTTTCTTCTTTGAGATAATGTAAGAACCTACCATCAGGGAAACTGCAAGTAAAGCACCCGGCAGATATCCTGCAAGGAATAAACTTCCTACGGAAATACCACCTGCTGACATTGCATAGATAACCATGTTGTGACTTGGCGGAACCAAAAGTCCCTCACAGGAAGAAGTAATGGTAACTGCGGTAGAAAAATCATCATCATATCCCTGATCTACCATCATTGGGATCATGATACTTCCGATAGAAGCAGTATCAGCAGATGCAGAACCGGAAATTCCACCGAAAAAATAAGATGCTACGATATTTACCATTGCCATACCACCGGTCATCCATCCGACGCAGGCATTGGCAAGTGCAATCAGTTTTTCTGAGATACCACCGGTACCCATCAGTACACCCATCGTGATAAAGAACGGCACTGCCATCAGACTGAAAGAACTGATTCCTTTTACCATCTGCTGACAGATCGTGGTAAGCGGCAATCCCTGTGTCAGTAAACAAAGTAATGATGACAATGCAACTGCATATGCAATCGGAAATCTAAGGAGTATCATTACTAAAAAGCTGATCAGCAATACTGCGATTGCAATTCCTTGTGCGCTCATTATTTTTCCTCCTTTACAAAAATTCCTTTGATATGGTTATAAACTGCTTCAATCTCAAATACCACCATTGCAATTCCTGCAAGTGGGATTGGGAAATACATCCAGAATTTTGAAACACTTGGCATACTTACATAATTTCCTTTTGCACCGATCTGGACTGCATAGGAAAATCCTACTGTAATCATTACCACACCAAGGATTAATACTGCCACATCTGCTAAAATATCCAGTGCACGGATCACGGATTTTGGCAGATACTGGTCAAATGCCGTCATACGGATATGTGCATTTCTTCTGATTGCAAGTGCTGCGGACAATACTGCCATGTAGGACATCAGTGTCAGAACGACTTCCTCGCTCCATGCCGGATCCGGCACAAACGGAACGTATCTTCCGACAACGCAGACGCTTGTGATCACAAGATCTGCCGTCAGCAATAATTTACATATGAATAAAACGATCTTATATGTAATGTCATATGCCGGTTTTATTTTATCAACGGTCTGAAAAAATTTTGGCATAAACTCATCTTCCTCCTTTAAAAATAGCCATCTTTAGAAAAGGAGCACAGAGAGCAGGTATTCTCTCTGTGCTCCTTTGATACATCAGTCTTTTAGTTTGCCATATCAAGAATCTGCTGATATAACTCTTTGTTATCTTTTGTTGCCTCTTCGATCACATCTTTACATGCATCCTGCCATGGTGTGATATCCTCTACTTCAACAACGTTGCATCCATCTGCTTTTAACTCGTCTAAGATCTTGTTTTCTGTCTCCTCAGAGATCTTGCGGTTGTACTGGGAAGCGTACTCACCAGCTTCTGTTAATACATCCTGCTGTTCCGGTGTTAATTTATCCCATGCCTCATCTGTGATAACTACCTGAATTGCTCCTAATGTATGTCCATCTAAGATCAGGTTGTTTGCAACTTCCGGGAATGCATTTGCCTGATAGTTTGCGATCGGCTGCTCTGCTGCATCAACAACACCTGTCTGTAATGCGGAGTATAACTCACCCATAGCAACAACGGTCGGGTTTGCTCCAAGTGCCTCAACCATGCCTGTCATGATCGGGTCATTTGATACACGGATCTTCATGCCTGCAAGATCTTCCATTCCGGAAACCGGTTTTACGGTAAAGAAATGACGGAAACCTTCCTCTCCGTAGAACAGTCCGCGGATACCGCTTCCATTCTCATGCGGCTCAAGTAAAAATTCCTGTGCCAGATCTGATGTAGCGAAATTCCAGAAATGATCTCTGTTTACGAATGTGAACGGTACAGATAAAAGACTGGATTTTTCTCCGCCGTAGCTTGTCAGTGCGAATGCAGAGATACGTGCCATATCGATCGTACCGCCGCCGCCAAGCATGGTATCTAAGACATCTGACTCAGCTCCTAATACACCGTTTGCCTGAATATCGATCGTGATGCTTCCGCCGGAAAGCTCTTCGACTTTGTCTTTGAAAGCGGTTGCTGTCTGTCCAACGATGGTTCCCTCTAACGGGTTAACCTCTGCATAAACCAGTGTGACCGCCGGTCCGACCGGTTCTGTTGCGCTGTCCCCTGAGGATGCTGCCTCAGTTGTTGTTTCTGCTTCTGCTGCATCTGATGTTGCGGACGCATTAGATGTTGGTGCTGCATTTGTTGTTCCGCCGCTGCTTCCAGCTGTATTTGGTGACTGTAAGCCACACGCTGTCATGTAAAATACCATTGCTGCACATACGATTGCGGATAAAACTTTTTTCTTCATAAGAAACCCTCCTGTAATTGGTTAATTTGTTTGCTGCGCTGCCCCTCTTTGCCGCTGCAACTTTATGATTTAATTATAGGCAGAATCTTGTACAAAGAAAACCGTATTATTTTTGTATTGTTAGCACATTCTTAACATTTTTTAGATTTTATTAATATTTTCTTGATATTTTTGTACAGTATGTAGATATTTTTTTGCTTTTTTATATGTGAAACTAAACAAAATCCTATACATCATCATTTCTTCTCATCCAAAAGCATCACACCCTCCGCCGGATTATGGTCGATTGCACCAGCTATCGGTGATGCAACACCTTTTGCCCAGTGCCATGCAAGCGCGATCTGCTGCATTTTCACACCGTGACGTTCCGAAAGTTCATGCACTCTTGTGACGATAATCTGTCTGGATTGAAATATACCTTAGAGGCGCTTACAACTTTGTCACGGGCAATATTCTTTTTGAGCGCCTGTCCTGAATATTCCTCGCGCGTTCCTGCGGAATATCCGTTTGCCGTACTAAAAAAGCATTACCACAAGTCCTAAAATAACCAGTATCACACCCGTTGCACGGTTTAAGGTCTTCGGCGTTGCTTTGTTGGCAAAAACAGCCGCGATTCTCGCCCAGATCAGGGTAAATACAACACACAAAATCAATACGGTCCAGTCCGGTGCACCACCGATTGCAAAGTGCGAAGCCGCTCCGGTAAGTGCCGTAAAGGTCATGATAAACACACTCGTTCCAACGGCTGTCTTTAATTCATATCCAAGCACAGAGGTCAGGATCAGAAGCATCATCATGCCGCCGCCCGCACCGACAAAACCACAGATAAATCCTATGAGGACACCGCATATAACAGACTGCACTGCCCGCTTCTCCGCCGACACTCCCTGCATCGCCTCTTTTGTGGTCATGACCGGGCGCACGATAAATTTAATTCCTAAAAGGAATGTCATAAAGACTGAAAAGTTCCCCATGGCCGCAGATGGGACCAGACTTGACACATAGCTTCCAAAAACGGTAAATAAAAGTACGCTTACCATCATGATGATACCGTTTCGGATATCGAGATTTTTATTTTTTCCGTATGTATACGCCGACACCGCACTTGCAAGAACGTCCGAGGATAATGCGATTCCCACCGCCATATACGGATCCATCCCTAGAAATGTGATCAGCATTGGACTGATGACCGCCGCGGCGCTCATTCCCGCAAAACCGGTTCCAAGCCCTGCCCCCATACCTGCAAAAAAAGTAACGATTATTGTAAGTAACATGTTCATGTCAGTGCTCCCCTTTCAGCATTTCATCCAGATTCTTTTCCATCTGGTTGAGGATCTCTGCCATCTTTTTCCGTTTCTCCTCATCCACGCCAGACAGTATCTGTTCCACAAAATCCTGCTGCAGTTTTTTCCCGTTTTCGATCACAGGCTCTGCTTTTTTCGTGCAGATCAGCTCGACTTTTCTCCGATCACCCTCCACTGCTTTCCTCTCAAGGTATCCATCCCGCACCAACTTCTCAACATTGACAGAGACAAGGTTCGCCTTTATTTTCCGTACTTCCACAATATCACTCGCCGTTTTATAATCCGGGTTATTTGCCAGAAACATCAGTATATCAAACGCAGTCTGTGGCAGTTTCAGTTCCCTGCAGAGTGTCTTGCAGGTTGCACTGTACGCCAGTGACATTTTGTGGGCAAATTCAATACTCATATTTATCATGATCCGCCTCCATTTACTTCTTTTTTGTATTGTTCATTTTTGAAGTAATTATATAGCATTTTTCCAAAATGTCAAGACTGGATTTTTCTCTCTTAATCTTCCTCCCTTGTGATATTTCTCACCCAGATATACTTTTTATAATGCAGATAAACCGCCGGTATCTTCACGATCTCATCCAGATTGACAATGCAGTATACCACCATGACAGGGATTTTTAATGCAAGCGCTTCCAGAAATCCTTTGTGAGCAGCCGGTCTGCGGGAACAAACTACGTTTTCAGATTTGAATCACCCTGCCGGTCGTCGCATTCACCCTGTGCGAGATGGAGATCACCGTCCGATTCTCACTTACCCGCTTTAATGCCTGCAAAACTTCTTTTTCGGTCTGTGCATCCAGGTTTGCCGTGATCTCATCTAAAAGGAGCAGTTTCGGCTTTGCCGCCGCTGCACGGGCGATCGACAATAGCTGCCACTGTCCCTGTGAAAAGATTTCATCGGAACATGGCGTATCGTACCCGTTTTCCAGACTCATGATCGTATCCGAAAGCCCTGTCATCTGTGCCGCCGCACGGACATCCTCCATAGTGATCGACGGATCGTACAGCGTGATCTGCTCTTTTACCGTTCCCGGAACCATATGAAAAGCCTGCTCCACATAGCCAAAAAGATGCCGTTTCTCTGCATCCGGGATATCTTGTGCCGGAACTCCCTGTATCAGCACGCTGCCCTCCTTTGGCTCATAAAGTCCCAGCAGCAGCTTGAATATCGTACTTTTGCCTGCGCCGGTGCGACCGGAAAGTGTAACCTGTTCTCCTTCTTTTACCTGAAAACTGAGACCATTTAGCACATTTTGTTCTTCGTAGGCAAATGTCACATTCTGAAATTCCACAAATACGTTATCTTTCTTTTGTGTACTCTCTTTTCTGTAATCAGTCTTTTCCGGTAATTCTTCCAGACTGAAAAATTCATTGATCCTGTGCACGCCCGCCACAGCAGACTGTATGGTCTGGATCTCCATTCCAAGGCTCTCCACCGGGGAAAAGATCTGCGAAATATAGTTCATGACAGCGACCGCCGTACCAGCCGACATTCCAAACAGACTTAATACATTCGCATTGCCGGAAGCCGAAAAAAGCATGACAACCGCCACAACCACCGCATTCAGGATCAGAATGACTGGTGAATAGACTGCATCATAAAAATTTGTCTGCTCCATCGCCCGGTAGCTCTCGCCGATGCAGGTATCATAACGCTCTGCCATATAGTTTTCTTTGCCGAGACTCCGGATCGTTCTGATGTTGTGAATCGTCTGCGGAACATGGCCCAGGGCACGGCTGACAGCACGGCGGTTTTCGATCTGCGCGGTCAGCATATTTTTCTGCACGATGCGCGTAAACCAGAACAGAAACGGCAGCAACACCAAAAGCACAATGGCAAGCCCCTTGTTCCGAAACCAGATGACGGCAAGAATACTGACGATCTTGCATGCATCGGAAAACATGCTGATAATGCCTGATGTAAACAGGTTTTCCACCGTATCAACATCCCCGACGAACCGGGAAACCACTGACCCCGGCTCCTGATGTGTCAGTGCATCTGCCGTCAGATCCGTATATTTATCCATCAGGCTGCTTCGCAGTGCGTGCGTGATTTTCTGCCCGAACACAATCAGCAGTCCTTCCCTTGAACTTTCCAGTGCCCCCATGAGCAGTGTAAATCCAAAATATGCAAAGATCAGATAAAATGATACCACATTTCCCGTCGTCATGGTATCTATAATAGTTCCAAGAATGAGCGGTGGAAGAAGCGCTGTCAGGATTGCACCGGCCACTGCACACACGATCCCGGCGGAAAGCCACTTCTGTTTTTTTATCGTCCGCCACATGACACTGCCTACATTTTTACTGCTATGCGTCCCGCTGTTCAATTTGCTGCACGTCCCGCTATGCATTATTCTGCACGCCCCCTTTCTTTTCTGCCTTGTTCTGTTTCAGCACATTTTCCTGCATTTACTTTCTCCGCCGTACTTCCCTTCGTCTGCTCCTCATAAAGTCTTGCATATTCCGGGTATTTTTCCATGATCTCCTCATGTGTGCCGACCGCCGCATGCCCATGCTCCATCCAGATCACCTGATCCATTTCCGGGAAAAGATAGAGTCTGTGGGATAACAGGATCACGATGCTGTCTGACGTCATCGCCTTTAAATTGGTATATACTTCCTGTTCCGTATTCCGGTCAAGTGCGGAGAAAGGATCATCTAAGATCAGCACCGGTCTTTTATGGCACAAAGTTCTCGCAAGTGCAAGACGCTTTGCCTGACCACCGGAAAGTCTGACTCCTCCACTTCCCACAACCGTGTCAGGTCCCTGTTCCATCTCTGCAACTTCTCTATCAAAACATACTGCTTTCAAATAAGTTTCTGTATCCTCATTTTCTCCCATCAGAATATTGTTTTTTATACTGTCATCAAATAATTCCGGGTCGTGTCCTAAATAACCAATGGTTCCGGTCAACACACTATTTCCCATCTCGTTTAACTCTCTGCCTGCAAAACGGATACTTCCCTGATAAGGATATTCGCACAGAAATGTCTTTCCAAACGTAGACTTGCCGGACGCAACGGCACCGGTAACACCAATGATCTGTCCCGGTTTTGCAGAAAATGTGATATCCTCATAAATATCTGTCCCGCCCGGATATGCAAAACTCAAATGGGAAACCGTAAGCTCTGCCTGTTTTTGCACTCTGCTTTCACTTTCATGTTCCACACATTTCATGAGGGGTTTGATCCTCTTCCAGGAAACCTGTGCCTTGTGAACTGCGTTAAAAAGTTTTGCCGCACTCGATGATTTTACCGAAAGTTTGGTAAAACAGGTAAGAAATGTGGTAAATGCCGCAACATCCCAGACTCTCCAGCCACTTCCAAGCACGTTTTTACTTCCAAAATATAAAATGAAAATGACACCCGCCATCGAGATGACACGGTAGATCGGCGGAAATGCCGCGCTCCATATATTCGCCCGCACCGCAGATTTTTCGTAAGCTGAAAGATTTTTCTCATACGCATCTTTTCGCTCCTGCTCGCATCCATAAACACGATAGGTGACCGCATTGGATGCCCGGTCTAAGGTGGCGGCACTTAAGATCCCGGACTGCTCCTTATAGGCTGCCCCGGTTCTCTGCACAATTCCTTTCATCTTCTCTGCCAGAAAATACGAAACCGGCGGGAACAGCATGCTTAAAAGCGCAAGTCTCCAGTCATAAAAGAGAAGCATTCCGGCATATGCAAGCAAAGCTACCCCTGTATCAAATATCCTGTCTCTTATACACATCTGACGCTGCCGACGATAA
>ERZ1694980.746-NODE-746-length-10229-cov-3.053273_pt1 | contig 10229 bp, 8 predicted proteins | sample MGYA00581606_ERZ1694980 | MGnify/ENA primary metagenome ERZ1694980 (study PRJEB42213, sample SAMN07424368) | human gut metagenome | biome: ENVO:00009003; feature: ENVO:2100002; material: ENVO:00002003 | host: Homo sapiens | place: USA | collected 2014 ...
GTCTGCACCGGGGCTCGAGGAGTTTGGCTCGACGCCTGCGCTGGTCGATATCGCTGCCGATGTGCTTTCTGAGCGTGGCTTTGTCAACGCTTCGACAAATGCAGCCGCTTCGAACGAGGGAGCCAAACAATTCCTGGTCGGCACGATTGCCACGGGCAACCGCTTTGTGACGGGCGCCGCCATGCGTAACGACGCTATCGAGGCGACGCATGCCGATTGTGTCGGCATGGAGGGCGCAGCAATTGCCCATGTCGCAACTAAAAATGGTGTCGATTGCCTGGTGCTGCGCGCTATCAGCGATAATTGTGACGAGGCGTACGATGCGATTTGCGACCGCGAGTTCGACCTGTTCGAGTATGCCCGTACCGCGAGTGGCATTACGCTCGATATCGTTCGTCGTATCGCTGCTATCTATTAGCGCGCTCTTTTGTAAGAACCTACGACCAAGGAGTGTCCATGGCCGATTCCATTAACTACCAGCTTGCCAAGTTCGTTGCCAGCTATGGCAAGGTTTCGCAGATTCCCGAGTCCACCTGCCCCGAGGTGAGCTTCGTCGGCCGCTCCAACGTGGGCAAGTCGTCGATCATGAACAAGCTTTTTGGCCGCAAGAACCTCGTCAAGGTTTCGAGCACGCCGGGCAAGACGAGCAACATCAACTTCTTTGAGGCTGACGACGTGCACTTCGTCGACCTGCCGGGCTATGGTTTCGCCCGTCGTTCCAAGGCCGAGCGTGACCGCTGGGCCGAGCTTATTGGCGACTTCTTCGACTCGGAGCGCAGCTTTAACCTGGTCGTGTCGCTGGTGGATATTCGTCACGACCCGAGCAAGCTCGACCATGACATGATCGACTACCTGCAGGGCAACGAGTTCAACTTTATCGTCTGCCTCACCAAGGCCGACAAGCTCAGCCGCACCCAGCAGGCCCGCCAGGCAGCAGCCATCAAAAAGCAGCTCAACGTCCCGGCCGAGAACGTGATCATCACAAGCTCCCAGACCGGCACCGGCATCGACGAACTCAAAAAACGCATCGCCGAGGCTTGCCTCTAGGGCATGCCGCGCTGTCAAACACCTTTTGTCTATCTATATCACCCCAGTGATAGTTATTGGTACACTATCACTGGGGTGATATTTTTGTTTGGAGGTCGATATGGAGCTTTGGCACGGGTCGGAGGTTGTTGTCGAGCATCCGTCGTTGGATAAATGCAGACAATTCAATGACTATGGGTGTGGGTTTTATTGCACGCCACATGAGGAAATGGCAATGGAGTGGGCATGTCGGACCGAGTCCGATGGTATCGCGAATCGATATGAGCTCGATATGGATGGTCTCGCGGTCTTGGACTTGGAGTCCGGGGAGTTTTCAATTCTCAATTGGCTTGCGATTTTGGCTAACAATAGGGAGTTCAATGTTTCGACACCGCTGGCGCGCGAAGGACTTCGCTATCTGCTGGATAACTGCCTGATTGATATTTCTCCCTATGACGTAATTCGAGGTTATCGCGCCGACGATTCCTACTTTTCGTTTGCAAGACAGTTCGTTAACGGCATGATCTCGCTTAGGCAACTGCAACTCATTATGCGTTTGGGCGATTTGGGCATCCAATACGCTCTTATGAGTGAGCGTGCGTTTTCAGCAATCAGATTCCGCGAATGGAGGCAGGCGTTGGGATCTGAGTATTATCCCAAGCGCTTTAAGCGAGAGCAGAACGCGCGGCGCAAGTACCTGGAAACTGTGAATGGATTCGACTCTGAGGGTGTCTACATTAGGGATTTAATGACAGGGAGGATTGATTTAAATGATCCAAGAGTTAACGGATTGTGGGCCGAGTAGGACATACCCCGTCTACTACCTCGAGGATGCAATGAACAACCTCGGCGACTGCTTCGACTATGCCGTGAACGACTATGGAGCGGAAGGGTCCGAGGTCGCTGAACTCTTTTGCCTGAGCGGCGTAGCCCGTGAGTTTGAGCGTGGCAACGCATGGGTCGTATCGGGAAAATCGGGCGTTGAGCTATTCGCGCTTATCGCCGAAAGGTCGGGCTACCAATCAAGGCCGATGCCAAATCGAACCTACCGATTCGAAAAGACACCGGAATATTGGACAGGCTGGATATTGGCATACCTTCAGTGGCGCCTAGGAGAGTCTTTCGAAGACCTGCTGCATGTCGTTCCGTTTGACGCACTGCGCAGTCTGTACTATCCCTGGCACGAAGCCTCGGAGGAACGCGTGGCTCGCCTCGTCTGCGATATGGCGAAAAAAGCGTCCAGGCAAACCAAACTTGCGTTAGCAAGAAAGAAGCTTAAGAAAACCCAACAAGACCTAGCATACGAATCGGGTGTGTCACTCCGCTCAATCCAAATGTACGAGCAGCGCCAGAGAAACATCAACGAAGCCTCGGTAACTAGCGTAAGAGCCATAGCAAAAGCCCTCCACTGTAACATCGAAGACCTCCTAGAACCAGTCTTCGAATACAAAGAAACCAGCGCCGCCTAAACCAATATATTGCCAAGGTTTGTATCTAGTAAGCGCTCCTTACCAGCAAGAGTCCCTACCATTAGATAGCGGCTTAAAGGGCCGAAATCGTATGAATGGCATTGCGACTTCCAAATGGGTGACTGCTGCTTGAAAAGCTATAGAAATAGGGGCCGATTTAACGGCCCCAAGCATCGCATAAATGGCATATACGTTTTATCAACTATTTCTTGTTTTTAACCCATTTGCAGATACGCCAAATAAGCACTCCGACGAGAATCCAAACGAGAGCGATCATAATGTCTGAGCGTGCAGGAATTGGGATCATTGAACTTCCTCAATTGATGTGAGTCTAGTTTGCATAGGTGTGGAGCGTGCTGCCTTCCATGGTCGCTTGCAACACGGCGATACCGGACGTCATCCCCATAGATTCATAGTTGAGTCGATATGTCGCCTGTTTCGAGTTCCATATAAAGGACTCGTTAGTTACCGTACAGCCGATAGTCGTATAGTTTTGTCCCCAAGCGCTGGTAATGAGCGAGTTCGCTATCTTGATCTTGAATTCGCGATAAATAAAAGGACTGTTGTAATAGATAGTCCAAGTTCCAGATGCGTTGTTGTAGTAACTGTCCCATATCAGGCTGGGTTCATTGGTTTTTTTAATTCCTATTACTGCAACGGTCCCATCCTTAAGCTTGATTTGATGAGACTGCTCGGGACCTTTCGTTAAATCAAAATCTTGGGTTGCGCCAGAAATTGCGACAGCATCGCTTTCTGCAGCATAAGCAGTCGAAGGGCTAAACGAGAAACATATCGGTAATATCAAAAGTATCGAGAGGAAAAACGAAGCTTTGAGTGTGCGTAACGCTTTGACCACCTCCATACTGCGATGCCCCAAGGGGGCCGGTGAGAGCAATGAGGCAGGGCGCTACAGGTACTCGATTTGAGCGCCCTCGGTGTCGCACGTCAGAATATGCGTGTCGCACTTGGGGAACTGCTCGCGCAGCTTGACCTGCAGGAACTTTGCCACGATGGTGTCGTCGGTCACAGCCATGAGGGTCGAGCCCGAGCCGCTAATCCAGATGGTTTTAGCGCCGCCGTTAAGGCAGGTGTCGCGCACGGCGTTGTAGTCGGGAATCAGGCGGCGGCGATAGGGCTCCTGAATGCGGTCGTCATTAGCGGCGGCAATCAGGTCAAGGTCGCCGGTCTCCAGGCCGCGCGTCATGCCGGCGATGCGGCCCATTTGCCATACGGCGGTGGAGAGTGGAATCTCCTGCGGCACGACCTTGCGCGCCTCGCTCGTATGTACCTCGTAGGGCGGAATCACGGTAATAAAACGCAAGCGATCGCTCACCTCGTAGCGCAGACATTGGGGGAGCGAATCGGTCGGCGTAAAGGAGCAGACGGCGCCGCCAAGGATGGCGGGAGCGACGTTATCAGGATGCCCCTCGACTTCGGTGGCAATGCGAACAAGCTCGGCACGGTCGACGGTGTGGCCCGTCAGTGCGGCGGCTGCCATGATGCCGGCGACGACGCAGGTGGAGCTGGAGCCCAGGCCGCGGGCGACGGGCACGTCGGTCTGGATGTCGATGGCAACGGGGAAGGCCGGCTCGCCCCATGCGGCCAGCGCATCGACAAAGCTCACATAGACCAGGTTATTCTCGTTTTGGAACTCCTTGGGGCAGCCCGTGATGGTGAGCTTGTCGGCGCGCTCGAAGGTGAAGTGCGAGTAAAGGCTGACGGCCATGCCGAGGGTGTCGTAGCCGATGCCTAGGTTGGCGCTGGTTGCTGGGACGGTGATTTTGATCATGTGGGTCCTCCTGGGCGGGTCTGGCCGTTTAGTTCGCTGCTCGGGCAGTCCTGGCTCGCTCGGAAAGCACATTAAGTGCTTTCCGGCTCGTGCGGAACTCGCGACGAACTAAACGGCCAGACCCGCTCGCATGCTCGTCATTATCCCGAAAGCTAAATAAAAAGAAGGTGCGCCGGCTTTCGCCGGCGCCTTATAAGGGGTTTTAGTTGGTAGTCATCTTTTTTGCTGCAGACTCGACGTAGTTGGCCATGTCGGCTACGTCGCAGACGTCTTCGAAGCGGACAGGCTTGGACTCAAGCTCGGCGAGTTGGACCGGGGCGACCGTGTTGGTGGCCTGCTCGAGTACACGCATAGCCTCAAAATCATCCTCGGGAACGTCGAGGCCCAGGGCGTCGCAGCAGGCGCGCGGGAACTTGTAGGGGCTGGCGGTCGAAAGCAGCACGCGAGCCTTGGCGCCCTCGGCGGGAGCGACCTTTTCAAAGACGTGATAGCCGCAAGCGGTGTGCGGGTCGATCACGTAGCCGTTGGCGTCCCAGCAACTCTTGATGGCAGCGCGGACCTCGTCCTCGCTGGCCCAGCCGCAGCCAAAGACGCTCTGAATCTTGGCCAGCAGCTCGGCGGGTACCTCGTAGCGACCGGTCTGTGCCAACTGCTCCATAAGGCCGGCAACGAGTTCGCAGTCGCCATCGGACAGGAAGTACAGCATGCGCTCCAGGTTAGAGCTGATGAGGATGTCCATCGACGGCGAGATGGTCGTGAAGAACGGGCGGTTACGGTCGTAGACGCCGGTGGTCAGGAAGTCGGCAAGCACGTTGTTCTTGTCGCTCGCGACGATGAGCTTGGCGACGGGCAGGCCCATGCGCTTGGCGTAGTAGCCGGCCAAGATATCGCCAAAGTTGCCGGTGGGCACACAGAACTCTACGGCGTCGCCAGCCTCGATAGCGCCGGCGCGCAGCAGCTGCGCATAGGCGGCAAAGTAGTAGACGACCTGCGGTACCAGACGGCCGACATTGATAGAGTTGGCGCTCGAAAGCACCGTGCCGGCGGCTTCCAGGCGCTCGGCAAGCTCCTTATCGGCAAAGATGCGCTTGACGGCGCTCTGGGCGTCGTCAAAGTTGCCGCGGATGCCGCAGACGGCGACGTTGTCGCCCTCCTGCGTGGACATCTGCAGGTTCTGGACGCGGCTGACCTTGCCCTCGGGATAAAAGACGGTGATGCCCGTGCCCGGAGCGTCGGCAAAACCGGCGAGCGCAGCCTTGCCCGTGTCGCCCGACGTGGCGGTGACGATCATGATGCGCTCGGCGCCGCCGTCCTTGGCGGAAGTGCGGGCCATCAGACGGGTGAGCATCTGCAGGGCGACGTCCTTGAAGGCGCTTGTAGGGCCGCCAAAGAGTTCCATCACATAGGCCTGAGGGGCGTCAACACCCGGCGCAGCGTCGAGTTTGACGAGCGGCGTAACCTCTTCACTCGCGAACGTGCCGCGGTATGCCTCGTCGACACACGCCGAAATTTCTTCGGCCGTGTAATCATTCAGTAACATTCCCAACACATCTTGAGCGATTTCAAAGTACGATTTATCTGCAAGCGAGCTGATATCGACCCGCTGGGTGCCAAGCTCGTCCGAGACAAACAAACCCCCGTCGGGAGCGATGCCGGTGCGGATTGCCACCTTACTTGAGCACGATAAAGTGCGTCCTCGTGTACTATGATAAGTTCCCATATAACACTGCTCCTCGGATGCCTTGGTCCCAATCGGTGAAACCATGGTATCAGAGCGCGCAAAATAGGTTCGCAGAGGCTTTTTAGAAAGGTAACCTCCAGCCCATGATTAAGATTGCCAAGTTTGGCGGCTCGTCGGTCGCCGACGCCGAACACTTCAAGAAGATCAAGGCCATCGTCGATGCTGACCCGGCTCGCCGTTTTGTGGTGGTTTCCGCCTGTGGTCGCCGCTTTAAGGGCGACACCAAGGTGACCGACCTGCTCTACCTGGTTAACGCGCACGTTAAGTACCACGTGTCGTGCGAGGAGCTGCTCGAGGACATCGGCCAGCGCTATTTTGATATCGCTGACGAGCTGGAGCTCACCTATCCCATCCGTGAGGAGTTCGCGGCTTTTGCCGAGCGCGCCCGCTCGGGCGGTTACTCCACCGAGGAGCTCGTGAGCCGCGGCGAGTACTTCACCGCTCGCCTGATGGCCGAGTACCTGGGTCTGCCGTTCCTGGACGCCGCGACGGTTGTGGCGTTCCATCACGACGGTACGCTCAGCATGAACCGCACTTCCGAGCTGGTGCAGGAGTACGGTCAGCAGGGCGGCTTTGTTATGCCCGGTTTCTACGGCGCGACGCGTGAGGGCCAGATCAAGCTGCTCGACCGTGGCGGCGGCGATATTTCCGGCTCGATCCTGGCCAAGTGCCTGGGCGCCGACCTGTACGAGAACTGGACCGACGTCTCGGGCTTCTATTCTGCCGACCCGCGTATTGTTCCCGAGGCTCAGCCCATTGCGCGCGTTACCTACGAGGAGCTGCGCGAACTTTCGTACATGGGTGCAAGCGTCCTGCACGAGGAGGCCGTGTTCCCCGTGCGCGAGGCGGGTATTCCGCTGGTCATCAAGAACACCAATGCGCCGCAGGACCCCGGCACCATCATTAGCGAGACGGCTGATGAGGGTGAGGCAGAGCCCATCATTACCGGCGTGACCGGCAAGCGCGGCTTTGTCGCCATCAACGTTGCCCGCGACCGCACCAAGCCCCGTGTTGGCTTTATGCGCCGCGCGCTTTCGGTCTTCGAGCGCTATGACGTTTCCGTCGAGCACATGCCCACCGGTGTCGACCGCTTTGGCGCCGTGGTGCAGGAGCAGGACGTGCACGACTCGCTGTACTCGCTCGTGGGCGACATTCAGCAGGAGGTCGAGCCGCTCGAGATCGAGGTTGTCGAGGGCCTGGCGCTCATCGCGACCGTCGGCCGTAACCTGCGTGGCCGCGCAGGTATCTCGGGCCATCTGTTTGGCATGCTTGGCCAGGCCGGCGTGAGCGTGCGCATGATTTCGCAGAGCTGCGACGAGATCAACATCATTATCGGTGTCGAGGAGAAGGACTTCGACCTGGCGATTCAGACCATCTACCGTGCCTTCTCCGACGAAAACGGCATTGTGAAGGTCTCCGACCTGGAGGCTCCCGCGCCGGTTGATCCCGCCCTGGCCGCGCTCCGCAAGTAGCTGCCGTCCCGGTGCATTTTTGGGACAAGTGCCAAAAATCTACGGCGGGGCGTTTCGTTTCGGTTTCGTTTCGACGGGGCGGGTTTCGTGCCCGCCCCGTTCTTGTATACACTGGCAACAATAATCAGCCTGCTCGGCGTGCGGGCAAAAGCCAAAACCTTTAAAGGGGGAAGCATGAAACAGTACACGGTTGCGATTTTGGGCGCGACGGGAGCCGTGGGCACCCAGATGCTCGAGTGCCTCAACGAGCAGGAGTTTCCGGTTGGCAAGCTCAAGCTGTTGGCAAGTGCACGCTCCGCGGGCAAGACCGTTGAGTTCCGCGGCGAGCGGATTGTGATTGAGGAAGCTTGCCCCGAGGCCTTTGAGGACTGTGACATTGTGCTTGGAGCCGCCGGCGACGACATCGCGAAGGAGCTACTGCCCGAGGCCGTCAAGCGCGGCGCCGTCGTGGTCGACAACAGCCATGCCTTCCGCATGGATCCCGAGGTGCCGCTGGTTGTGCCCGAGATCAATGCCGACGACATCAAGTGGCATCACGGCCTTATCGCCAACCCCAACTGCGCGACCATTATCGGCCTGGTTCCCACGTGGCCGCTGCATCAGCTCGCTGGTGTGAAGCGCATGATCGTCTCGACGTACCAGGCGGCTTCGGGTGCTGGCGCCCCCGGTATGGCCGAGCTCGAGGCTCAGCTGGCCGCCCTGGGCCGTGGCGAGGAGATTCCTGAGCCGCGCGCGTTTGCCGCCCAGCTGGCGAGCAACCTGATTCCGCAGATCGGCGGCGTCAAGGAAGAGGGCTTTACCTCCGAGGAGATGAAGCTGCAAAACGAGGGCCGCAAGATCATGCACCTGCCCGAGCTGCGCGTGAACTGCACCTGCGTGCGCGTGCCCGTGCTGCGTTCGCATTCCGAGAGCATTACGCTCGAGTTTGAGCGCGATATAACGGTTGAGGAGGCTCGTGCTGCGCTGGCTGCTGCTCCCGGCGTCAAGCTGGTTGACGATATGGCTGCCGAGGATGCACACGACCGCTTCCCCATGCCGATGGACACCTCCGACCAGGACCTGATTTGGGTCGGCCGCGTGCGCCGCGACATCTCGAACCCCGAGGCTGCGCGCGGCATCACCTTCTGGTGCTGCGGCGACCAAATCCGTAAGGGCGCGGCAACCAACGCCGTCCAGATCGCTAAGCTGCTCTGCGAGTAGTGTGACCTGTCCGGCGGGGGCCGGGCTTAGTTTTCAGAACGTCCTCGACCATGTGTGGCGCCTTGTCCTGCTCCTTCGGAGCCGCGGACAAGGCGCCCCACTGGTCTGCGGAGTGTTCTGAAAACTAAGCCCGGCCCCTGCCTGCGGTGACGCTGCTGTGAGCGGTCTGCGATGGGGCCGTTGTTGGTCGGGGCCGCTGGGCTGATGTGGGGGCGCGTGGTTGTTGCGGGCCCTGGTCCCGGCGGCGGCCTCGGCGCTTCGCGCCTGCTGCCTGCGGGGACTTTGGGGTGGGGCCGAATCGAAGGTGAATGGTTTTCCGAGAAGTGAACGACCTATTTTGGACCCTTGAAGCATTGGCATATTTTTGCCGCCATTTCCTGCGGTTTTATCGCATGAATCCTGCTGTTTTGCAGTCAAAAAATGCGGATGCTTCGGGGCCCTAGTTTTACTCGTTCACTTCTCGGAAAACCATTCACCTTCGTTTTTGCCGGACATCGTTTTGGGCGTTGCGACTCGGTATCGGCCGATATTGAGAGGGAAAACGCCCTCTCTTGGACAATCGAGTCTGTCCGGACGTATCTGCGAGGTTGTCTGCACAATTCGCGGTATTATGGTGCGGAGTTTTGAAAGGAGCCGCTGGTGGTCACGACGACGTTTGCTTCGCCTTTGGGCGAAATCTTGCTTGCCGCTGATGGCCGCGGTTTGACGGGGCTTTGGTTTGAGGGTCAGGAGCACTTTGGCTCTACGCTGCTCAAAGAGGATGCGGAGTATGTCGTAGGTGTCGATGCGGTTTCTGGTACCGGTGGGATGTCTTCGGTGAGTCCGGCAAATGGCGCGGCATCTTCGGTGCTTGAGCGTTCTTGGGCTTGGCTGAATGCTTATTTTGCGGGGCAGGAGCCTCGGTTTACGCCGCCGTTGCATATGATTGGTACGGCGTTTCAGCGCGAGGTTTGGTTTGAGCTGCTTTCTATCCCGCATGGCGAGGTCGCTACGTATGGTAAGATCGCCCAGCGTGTTGCGGCTCGACATCGTGTACCGGGAAACGAAGCACCTGTTGTGTCTCCCCGTGCCGTGGGGGCCGCGGTCGCGCGGAATCCTATTTCGATCATTGTGCCGTGCCATCGCGTGGTTGCCGCCGACGGCTCGCTTAACGGATATGCCGGCGGGCTTGACCGCAAGGAGTGGCTGCTTCGGCTCGAGGGCGCGTACGAGGAATAACGTTCGAGCACTTTGCATAGCCAAGACGCCGTGAAAGAACGGGATGCGCTTTCCGAATGGCGTCCCAAACGGAAACCGTGTCCCGGAATACAGCCTTAGAGTGGGATGCCGTTTCCGGTTGAGACCACTTGCTTGGACATCTTTCTACGCCCGCTTCTGCAGGGCATAGATCGACTTATCCATGTTGAACAGGTAAGCCGCGACGCAGACGATGAAGAATGCCGGCAGATTACCGAAACCGAAGACTTCGCAGCCAATCAGGATGGGTGCGAGCAGCTGTCTCTTATACACATCTCCGAGCCCACGAGACCCTA
>ERZ1694980.749-NODE-749-length-10215-cov-16.196949_pt1 | contig 10215 bp, 7 predicted proteins | sample MGYA00581606_ERZ1694980 | MGnify/ENA primary metagenome ERZ1694980 (study PRJEB42213, sample SAMN07424368) | human gut metagenome | biome: ENVO:00009003; feature: ENVO:2100002; material: ENVO:00002003 | host: Homo sapiens | place: USA | collected 2014 ...
AGGCAATAGGGCGGGCGATGGAATGGCCCGTTTCGTGTCCGAGGAGAAAGCTGCCGACGGGTCATCATAGCATAAACTTACAAAAAGATTAAGGAACCAAAATGTCAATGCTGAACCACTTTTTTGATTACAAACCCGAAGTCCTGGCGCTGGACGAAAAAGTCATGGAGCTCTGTCAGCCCTATTTCCGTCACATGGAGGAGATCCGGGACTACAACCAGCTGAAAATGCTCAAGGCCTTTGCCGATACCCAGATGTCCTCCACCGATATGCTGGGCACCACCGGCTATGGCCTGTGGGATACCGGCCGCGCCAAGCTCGAGCAGATCTTTGCCGAGGTGATGGGCGCGGAGGATGCCCTTGTGCGCAGTCAGTTCCAGAGCGGCACCCATACGCTGGCGGTGGCCCTGTTCGGCCTGCTGCGGGCAGGGGATACCCTGCTGGCTGCTACCGGCCGCCCCTACGATACGCTGGAGGGCGTGATCGGTCTGGACGGCAAGGGCAAGGGCACCGGCACCCTGATGGACTACGGTATCCGGTACGACGAAGCCCCCCTCAAAGCCGATTTCACCCCGGATTACGCGCTGATCGCTCAAAAGGCCCCGGGGGCAAAGGTCTGCCATATCCAGCGCAGCCGCGGCTACCTGCAGCGCAATGCCTTTGATCTGGATACCATTCAGAAGATCGCCGACACGGCCCGTGCCGCCAACCCCGAGATCATCATCTTTGTGGACAACTGCTATGGTGAGTTCACCCAGATGAAGGAGCCCTGCCAGGCAGGTGCGGACCTTGTGGTGGGCAGCCTCATCAAGAACCCGGGCGGCGGCATCGCCCCCACCGGTGGCTATATCGCTGGCCGGAAGGATCTGGTGGAGCTGTGTGCCTACCGCCTGAACGCCCCCGGGCTGGGCAAGGAGCTGGGCTGTACGCTGGAAACGCCCCGTGATATGTACCTTGGCTTCTACTATGCCCCCGGCGTGGTGTGTGAGGCCATCAAGACCGCCATCTATGCCCAGTGCCTGCTGGAGCTGGTGGGCAAAAAGCCCATCCCGCGCTACTGCGAGGACCACAACGATATCGTGACCTGCTTTGATGCCGATACTGCCGATGCCCTCATCGGCTTCTGCCGCGGCATTCAGGCCGCCAGCCCCGTGGACAGCTATGCCGCACCGGAACCCTCTCCGGAGCCGGGCTATACCGATGAGGTCGTCATGGCAAGCGGCAGCTTTACTCAGGGCAGCACCATTGAGCTCTCCTGCGACGGCCCCCTGCGTGAGCCTTACACCTGCTACCTGCAGGGCGGCCTGAACTTTGCCGCAAGCCGTGCCGGTGTCCTGCTGGCCGTGCAGAATGCTTATTTCAAGGATTGAACTTTTCAGAAAGAAAGCGTGAATCAAATGAATCGTGTTACTTCCATTGATGCCCGGATGCTGGAACGCTTTGAGCAGGGCTATGCTGCCCGCCCGGAGCTGAATGTGATGTCCAATGCGGTTTCCCGCACGGCTCTGCCGGACGCGGCCTTTGTGCCCGCCGCCGCTGCCAAGCTGCGGATGGACTTCTCTGTGCTGGTCAAGACCAATAACATCACCAACCAGAAGCAGAGCGGCCGCTGCTGGATGTTCTCTACCCTGAACGTCCTGCGCCAGCGGGTGATCGCCAAGTGTGATCTGGAGGATTTCTCCTTCTCTCCCACCTATCTGGCGTTCTACGATAAGCTGGAAAAGGCAAATCTCTTCCTTGAGAACATCCTCCACTTTGCGGATCAGGATCTGACCGACCGTGAGACCTACACCCTGCTGGGCAGCCCGCTGCCCGACGGCGGCCAGTGGGATATGGCCATCAGCCTGATCAAAAAGTACGGCGTGGTGCCCTCCTGGGTCATGCCGGAGACCGTCCACTCCACCGGCACGGCCAAGTATCTACCCATCCTGAACCGCAAGCTGCGGGAGGATGCGCTGGAACTGCGGGCCATGGCAAAAGAGGGAAAGGACACGGCCACCCGCCGCGAGGAGATGCTGGCGGAGATCTACAACGCCCTGTGCATCCTCTACGGCCAGCCTCCCAGGAGCTTTGACTTTGAGTATACCGACAAGGATGAGCACTACCACTGCGAACGGAACCTGACCCCGCACACCTTCCTTGAGAAATATGTGGGCAATGATCTGGATGATTACGTCGTCATCATCTCCTCGCCCATCCATGCGCTGAACCGCACTTACTGCCAGCCCTTTATGGGTGACGTGGTGGAGGAGAATATGTTCTGGCTGAACCTCTCGCAGGAGGAGCTGGAGGATCTGACCATCCGCCAGCTGCAGGCAGGGGAGGGGGTCATGTTCAGTTGCGACTGCCACCCCGACGGCGACCGCGCCAACGGCTATTGGGACCCCGACTGCTTCCAGTACGGCGAGGTGCTGGGCGGCCTGACCTTTGGCATGACCAAGGCCGAGCGGCTGCTCACCCGTGAAAGTACCATGAACCATTGCATGATGTTCTGCGGTGTCAATCTGGACGAGAATGGCAAGGCTGACCGCTGGAAGATCGAGAACAGCTGGGGCGATGCCTCCGGCCAGAAGGGCTACTACATCGGCAGCGAGAAGTGGTTCAAGGCCAATGTCTACCAGATCACCGTCCGCAAGAGCCTGCTGAGCGATGCCCAGCGCGCCCTGCTGGATCAGGAGCCCCTGCCCATGAAGCTGTGGGACCCGCTGGCTTGAATTTAAATAAGATGCTATAAAGAAATCCCCCCGCCTATGGCGGAGGGGATTTCTCTGTTAAGCGGATAATAGGGGAAGCTTCAACGTGAAGCAGCTGCCTTTGCCCACTTCGCTTTCCAATAGGATTTCTCCGTGGTGCAAGTGGGCAAGCTCCTGCGCAATGGTCAGTCCCAGACCTGTGGAGTCGTGCTTGGAAGAGGTGGTGGTGTGGAAATACCGGTCAAATACGGCGGCCTGATCCTCCGGCGCAATGCCGCAGCCCGTGTCCCGGACGCTCACCAGAGCAGCACCGGCCTCCACCCGGCTGTTGACGGTGATGCTCCCTCCTGCAGGGGTGTAGTGAATGGCATTGGTCAACAGGTTCTGCAGGATCTGCTGCAGCCGGATCTGGTCGCCCCACACCGGCAGCTCCGAAGCCGGGGGAGCCTGAAGCACCACGCCCTTCTTCTCAGCCTCCTCCCGGCAGCTGTCACAGACCGCAGTGATGACCTCCCCCAGAGATACCCGGTCCTCGTTGAGCATCACCTGTTTCTGCTCCAGCTTTGCAGCCAGAAACAGATCCTCCGTCAGGCGGCGGAGAAAGGCCGTCCGCTGCTGTAAGGCGGGCAGCAGGGCCGGCAGGGCCTCCGGTGCAGCCTCCAGCGTGTCCAGTCCACTGCTGACCGCAAACAGGGGGCTGCGCAGGTCGTGGAAAATGTTCAGCATCATGCTTTTCCGGGCCTCGGTCTCCTCCGTCAGGGCCTTTGTCCGCTGAATGACCCGAGCATCCAGCTCCCGGGCCAGCTGCTCCGCCCGGTCAAATTGCAGGGCATACCGGCGGCAGACGTAGGCCATGCAGCCCAGAGTAAAAGGCGCGTCGTAGATCCGGGCACACCGGAACAGGTAGAAAAACACGCTCTCCTGAAAAAACGGCACGTGCATGCCCGGCAGGACCACCCATACCCGGAAGCCAATGGTGATGGCACAGGGAAACAGCATCAGCAGGGCAGCGTCGGAGCCCCGGGCATACATCGCCATCAGTATGCCCAGACAGTAGCCCATGCCCAAAAGCAGCCCTACCGCCCGTACACGGCTGGGGGGAATCAGCGTCAGAACAAGATACCCCAGCGTCAGAAGCAGGGAATGGAGCCGCTGCCCGTGAGACACCGGCACAGCCCCTGTCAGGGCGGTACACAGCAGGATACCTGCCAGAACCGTGACGGTAAAGAATCCCCGGCGGAAAAAGACGCTCCAGCCGGAACTCCCCACCGGAGCCAGAATGATCACCAGAGCCCAGAGGGTCAGCACCGTCAGATACAGCAGAAAATACCCCAGTTCCTTCTGAGGCTTGTATCGGTACAGGGCCAGCACCACCGCCCCCAGAGTGCAGAATACCGCAATGGCCATCCACTGCAGCACCGTGCGGAAGGTCAGGGCAGCCACTCCTTTTTCCGGGAACAGGGCAGCCCATGCCATCAATTGCGCTTCGGGGTCCATGCCGGGGACCCCAAAATCCGCCAGCGCCGGCAGTCGCTGGTTGAACCAGATCCCTGCCAACCCAATGGTCAGTGCCAGTGCCCCGGCAGCAGCCGGAAGCAGAAATCGCTTTTTTATCATAAAAAGACCCCCTGCAAAACTTTGGAGAACCGGTTGAGAACAGCCCGGAAATACGGTATACTAGATAAAGATATTATAGCAAATTCACGCCGAAAAGGGGAGGGCAAACCGCATGATCCGCATTCTTCTGGTGGAAGATGATCCGGTGATCCGGGACACTACCAGCTATTTCTTGAAATGTCAGCAGAATTTTGAGGTGGTCTGTGCTGACACCGGCGGCGAAGCGCTGAGCCACGCCCGGGAAAAGTTCGATGTGATCCTGATGGATATCCTTCTGCCGGACACCAACGGCATGGATCTGTGTCAGCGCCTGCGCAGCTGGCACCACTGCCCCATCATTTTTACTTCCTGTCTGGACGATACAGACACAGTGGTACGGGCACTGGAATTGGGCGGCGATGATTTCCTGACCAAGCCCTACAACCACAAAGTTCTGCTGGCCCGCATCATGGCAAACATCCGCCGTGTCCAGATGGATGCCGCAGAGCCCAGCGTCAGCGGCTACCACTGTGCGGCCTTTACGCTGGATTCCAACAGCCATTGCGTGGAAAAGGATGGCCGGAGCATCCATCTGGCCGACATGGAGTACCGCATCCTGACCCTCTTCATCCGGCATCCCAACACCTTCTTTACCGCAAACGAGCTTTACCGGAAGATCTGGGGGAAGGAGAGCCTGGGGGATGTCCGCACTGTGCAGGTGCATATCCATAACCTCCGCAGTAAGATCGAGCCCGACCCCGCCAAGCCCATCTACCTCAAAAATGTCTGGGGCAAAGGCTATATTTTCCGCCCGGAAGGGGAGACGGAGGCCTGAAATGGTTTTGCTGTCTTAAATATCGTTAACCCTCAAAGCGCCCACTTCTTAAGGAAACTTAAGCCGTGGGTGCTTTTTTCTGCTCTGATTTGACCGTTATTTATCAAACAAAGTGGAAAACAGGAATTTCCCAGCGAAGAAACGGCAAAGATGTTTAAGAATTCTTAAAAGACAACAGGCGGACTTTGTGTTAATTTATTATCGAACGAAGTCTGCACCGCATTGTGGCGGTACGTTTCGGATAAGAAGGAAAATCAAAGAATAAGAACAGAAAAAGAGAAAAAAGGATCATCCAAGCATGAACAAGATCTCGCGTAAAGGCTTTCTGAAGATCGCCGCTGCCGCTGCCATGTCCGGTGTCACCGCCGGTGCACTGGCTGCCTGCAACGCTGCAAGCTCCTCCACCGCCGCTTCCGCCGGTGCAGCAGGCACCTACACCCCCGGTACCTACACTGGCACTGCTGAGGGCATTTCCTCTACCGTCAAAGTCACCATGACCTTCTCTGACAGTGCTGTGACCGACGTTGTGGTTGATACCTCCGGCGAGACCGCTTCCTACGGCGCTGCTGCTGCCGAGGAGCTGAAGAACCAGCTGCTGAACGCCGGTTCTGACGAGATCGACGGCGTGTCCGGCTCCACCATCACCTCCGATGCCGTGAAGAAGGCCGCCAAGAGCTGCTTTGCACAGGCAAAGGGAGAGGCAACTGTAACTTCCGTTCAGCTGCCCACCGGTGACGAGACCGATTGGCTGGGCAAGGAGCCTGACATCGACGAGGCTGCCATCACCGAGACCGTGGACACCGACATCCTCATCGTGGGTGCCGGCAACGGTGGTATGTTCGCTGCTGCTTATGCCGCTGCCAAGGGCCTGAACTTCCGTGTCATCGAGCAGAACGGCAATGTGCAGGACACCCGTCACTGGGTGGGTGCCGTGGACGGCTTTGGCGCTCAGGAACAGGGCATCAAGATGGATCGTGCCAAGCTGCTGAGCGAGGTCTCCCGCTACGCTTCCGGCAAGTGCGACCAGCGCGTGGTCAAGACCTGGATCAACGAGTCTGCCGAGATGATCGAATTTGTCCGCTCCATCATGGAGGACAAGTACGGCGTGAAGATGATCTACACCTACGGTGACGAGGCCAAGTGGCCTGCAGAAAACGCCGAGCACAACACCGATTATATGTACCCCGAGATCGAGTATACCTATGATCGCTCCAGTGGTGCCGCCCGGAACGAGCTGCTGCTTCAGTACATTCAGGAGCTGGGCTACGATGTGGACTTCAAGACCAGTCTGGCCAAGCTGGAAAAGAACAGCGATGGCCGCATTACCGGCATCATCGCCCAGAGCACCGAGGATGACCACTTCATCCGCTACAACGCCAACAAGGGTGTGCTGCTGGCCTGCGGCGGCTTCCCCGGCAACCCCTACATGATGGAGCAGCTGGACCCGCTGGGCACCAGCGTGACCACCGCCTGCTCCTACTCCCCCGCCGACAAGGGCTACGGCATCCGTGCAGCCGTGTGGGCAGGCGCTAATCTGGACAAGGAAGCCGCTCCCATGCTGTTCGACCGCGGCATCGTTGCCCCCGGTGTGGATGCCGGTTATGTGGACAGCGAGAGCGCCTTTGGCGGTAAGGCCTTCCCCGGCAAGATCCGCCAGTTCAACCCCGGCACACAGCCCTTCCTGAAGGTGAACCGCAACGGCGAGCGCTTTGCCAACGAGAGCAGCCCCTACAACGATATCGTCTACGCCGCTGCCCACCAGCCGGGTCGTGTGTACGCACAGATCAGCGATGCAAACTTTATCGAGGATGCCAAGCGCTTCCACACCATCGGCTGCTCTGCCCAGACCCGCAACCTCGGCGAGGACTACTTTGCCAAGCAGGTCGAGAACGGCGAGAAGGAGGGCTGCTTCTTCAAGGCTGATACCATCGAGGAGCTTGCCGACAAGATGGGCTTTACCGGCGCTGCCAAGGACACCTTCCTTGCTACTGTGGAGCGCTACAATGAGCTGTACGACAAGCAGAACGATGAGGACTTCGGCAAGCCCGCTTACCGCCTGAGTGCCATCCGCACTGCGCCCTTCTATGGCTGCTGGCTGGGTGCCTCTCTGCTGACCACCGAGCAGGGCATTGCCATCAACGAAAAGGGTCAGGCTCTGGATACCAACAACCAGCCCATGGAGGGTCTGTACGTCACCGGCGATATGTCCGGCAGCTTCTTTGCCAACAACTATCCCTGCCTGATGGCTGGTGTTGCCATGGGCCGCACCCTGACCTTCGCCATGAAGGCCGTCAAGCAGATGGCCGGTCTGGAATGATGCCACTCCCCGGAAAATGAACTGAAAACCGCATAAAAATGCAGCGCCGCTGAAGCCCTGAAAAGCTTCGGCGGCGCTGTTTTACGTTTCCCTCTATACACAAAAATGTCAGGCAGTCCTCAGCACACGGCGCGGCGGGGAGCGGCCAGAGGTTCGATCACCGGCGGGTGCATCCCTTCCCGGTAGTCCAGATCCCCCTGATCCATGCCGCGGAGCAGTACCTCGGCGGTGGCAATGTTGGTGGCAATGGGCACGCTGTGCATATCGCACAGGCGGAGCAGATTCTGCTCGTTGGAGCTGCCGCTGTCGGCCCGGAGCGGGTCGCGGAAGAACAGCACCAGATCCACTTCATCGCAGGCAACACGGGCGGTGATCTGCTGAATGCCGCCCAGCTTTCCGGAGAGGTAACAGTGAACTGGCAAGCCGGTGGCCTGGTTCAACATCCGGCCGGTGGTACCGGTGGCAATGACAGTGTTCCGGGACAGGATACCACTGTAGGCGGTGCAGAACTGAAGTGCAAGTTCTTTGCGGGAATCATGTGCAAGAATGGCAATTGTCATAATCCGCTCTCTCCTTTGTACTAGTGTCGTCATGCGGACATCTGTTTGAAATGGATTGCAGTTGTGGGAAGGACAGTTCCGGGCGCACTTCAGAGCGCCCCGCCGAACTTGTTCCCATACTTTCCAATATAGTTTTACCGCGTCGAAATAGGGGTTGTCAAGGGGAAAATGAGAATTTTTACCCTAATTTCCGATAAAAGTACGACTTTATTTTTGTACAGAATGGAGAAATGAAAAATACATCGTGATACGAACAGAAAAATAATTTCCGAAATTCTGGGGAGGAAGTGTTTCTATAACAAAAACAGTCCATCCCTGTAAAACAAAAATACAGGCCGCTGTCCTTCCACGGCGGCCTGTAAGAAAAAAACGGAAAAATGTTTTCGCAATTGAACGGTTCAGCGGATCTGGCCGCTGCCGTGAATGATGTACTTGTAGCTGCACAGCTCTTCCAGCCCCATGGGGCCACGGGCGTGGAGCTTCTGGGTGGAAATGCCCATCTCGCACCCCAGCCCGAACTCCCCGCCATCGGTAAAGCGGGTGGAGCAGTTGACGTAGACCGCCGCACTGTCCACCGCCGCCGTAAAGAGGGCAGCATGGGCCTCGTTCCGGGTCAGGATGGCTTCGCTGTGGCCGGTGGAGTGCACGGCGATGTGGCCGACGGCCTCCTCCACGCTGTCCACGACCTTGACAGCCAGGATGTAGTCCAGGAACTCGGTGTCAAAATCGGCAGGGCCTGCAGGGGTGCCGGGGATGATGGCGGCGGCACGCGGGTCCAGCCGCAGCTCCACTGGGTGCAGCCCCTTTGCAGCGCGGTCAGGGCCCAGCCGCCGGGCCAGCTTGGGCAGGAACTCTGCCGCAATGTCACGGTGCACCAGGCACACCTCCTCCGCGTTGCAGACGCTGGGGCGGCTGGCCTTGGCGTTTTCGATGATGTCCAGCGCCTTATCCTGCTCGGCAGAAGCATCCACGAAGATGTGGCAGATGCCGGTACCGGTCTGGATGCAGGGGACTTTTGCGTTTTCCACACAGGCGCGGATGAGCCCGGCCCCGCCGCGTGGGATGAGCAGATCCACATAGCCCACCGCCGTCATCAGGGCGTTGGCCGAGGCGTGGGTGGTGTCCTCGATCAGGCAGACCGCTGTTTCGGGCAGGCCGTTTGTCCGCAGACCCTCCCGAAGAGCCGTTACAATGGCGTTGGCACTGCGCCATGCCTCCCTGCCGCACCGCAGGATGCAGGCATTGCCGCTCTTGATGGCAAGGGCGGCGGCATCGCTGGTCACGTTGGGGCGGCTCTCGTAGATGATGGCGATCACGCCCATGGGCACGGCGGTCTTTTCAATGACCAGCCCGTTGGGGCGCTCTACCCGGCGCAGGACTCTGCCCACCGGGTTGGGCAGGTCAGCCACTTCCCGGATGCCCTTTGCCATGGCGCTGATGCGCTCCGGTGTCAGGGCCAGCCGATCCAGCATGACCTCCGAGATGTGCCCCTTGGCTGCTTCCAGATCGGCGGCATTGGCATCCAGAATGGCCTGCTGGCGGGCAGGGGAGCAGAGCGCCTCTGCCATGCCCAGCAGGGCGGCGCGGCGCACCTCGCCCGAGGAGAGGCCCAGCGCACTTCTGGCTGCGCGGGCGGCTTCCAGGATCTCCTGTATCGTCATGGATCAGCCCTCCTTTCTGCCCGCAAAGCGGGTGCCTGCGGGTCTGCCGTCTGCAATGTCGTAGAGCAGCTCCGGGTGGGAACCGTTGGCAATCACCATGTCCGCGCCCTCTGCCGTTACCATCTGGGCGGCACGGAGCTTGGTGGACATGCCGCCGGTGCCCAATGCGGAGCCTGCCCCATCTGCCAGCGCCAGCACCTCAGGGGTGATGCGCTCTACCAGCGGGATGAGCTTTGCGTCCGGGTGGGTGTGGGGATTGGCGGTGTACAGGCCGTCGATGTCGCTCAGCAGCACCAGCAGGTCGGCATGGATGCAGCAGGTGACGATGGCGGCCAGCGTGTCATTGTCGCCGATAGAGGTGATCTCATCAGTGGCAACGGTGTCGTTCTCGTTGATGATGGGCAGCGCACCCAGCTCCAGCAGCCGGGTCAGGGTGTTCTGGAAATTCAACCGCCGTCCCTCGTGCTCCACATCCACGCCGGTGAGCAGGATCTGCGCCACGTTGTGGTTGTAGGCGGTGAACAGGCGGTCGTAGGTGTACATCAGCTCACAC
>ERZ1694980.760-NODE-760-length-10064-cov-21.266860_pt1 | contig 10064 bp, 9 predicted proteins | sample MGYA00581606_ERZ1694980 | MGnify/ENA primary metagenome ERZ1694980 (study PRJEB42213, sample SAMN07424368) | human gut metagenome | biome: ENVO:00009003; feature: ENVO:2100002; material: ENVO:00002003 | host: Homo sapiens | place: USA | collected 2014 ...
CCCTCTCGTGAAAAGGCGTTTGGAGCGCTCCGCAGAGCGCGACAAACGCGAAATTTTAAATAATAATTCCGCTGAATATGGCCAGAGCGCAGCGGAGGCCATTTAAAATCGTCCCACGCGCAAGCTTGCTGGATATGTCCCACCCCCTTTTTTGTGTCCGCAAAGTGTGGTATACTGAAAATAGCATTTTATGCCCGGAAGGAGGTTGACCGGTATGAACAGAATCCGCAGGCTACGGCTGGTGCTGTGCACGCTGCTGTGCTTTGTGCTGTGCAGCTGCCAGACCGTGCTGCCGGCCAACGAAAAGGCACAGGTAGAGGAACTGCTGCGTGCCCCGAAGCTTTCCGGCGATTATGGCGCGCTGCAAACTGCCCTGAACGACTGGCTGGGGGAGAGTGCCCAGCTGAAATATCCTATTCAGGGCGAGCTGCTTTCCCCCTTTGTGCTGCAGGACCTGGATGGTGACGGTCAGCAGGATGCGGCGGTGCTGTATACCACCGCCCAGACCGCCAACGTCTGCGTAGCCATTTTGCAGCGGGATGATGCCGGAAGCTGGCAGGTGCGCCAGAGCGTGGAAGGTCTTGCCGAAACGGTGGAGAACGTCAGCCTTGCCCAATTGCAGGATACAGACAGCTGCCAGCTGGTGGTGGGCTATACCGCTGCCCAGAATGACCACTATCTGGCGGTGTACTCCTATCAGGACGGCACTCTGTCCACCATTCTGGAACAGCAGTACGAGCAGTATCTGGTGGAAAATATCACCGGCGGCAGCAGTCAGGATCTGATCCTGATGTCCACACAGGAGGACGGCAGCGTGCAGATCGAACTGCTGACCGCAGACCGCAAGGGCAGCTTCCGGCAGGTGGCGGTCAACGGCCTTTCCGCAGATAAATTTTCCGGCTGCGCCTCGGTGGCGGCGGGCGCAGGCGCGGACGGACGGCACTATCTGGTGCTGGACGGCTGGACCGGCATTTCCGGCAACAATCTGGCCTCAGTGCTGCTGTGCTACGACGAGACTAGCCAGCAGATGGTGCCCGCCACACGGATCAGCAGCCAGCGGCTGTATAATGCCTCTTTGCGCAACGTGCCCACGCTGGTCAGTCGGGACCTGGACGGGGACGGCATCGTGGAGATCCCCACCCAGCCGGACGAGGCGGGTCTGCTGAACCTGAGCCAGAGCCGCCGCATGGACTTTATCGTCTGGATGGACTACACCAGCAGCCACCCGGAAAAAAGCTTTGGCCTGCTGGACGAAGAGACCAACTGTTATATCGAGCTGCCCGCCGAGTGGGAGGGCAACCTGAAGCTGACCGACAGCGAGGAATTTGACGGCGCAGTGGAGCTGCGCACGGTGGACGAGGATCAGCTGGTGCTGACGGTACGGCTGGCAAGGACCTCGGCCAACTCCACCGGCTGGACCCGGCTGGGCGTGGTAGCGTCCCGTCAGGTGCAGGCCAAAATGGGCCCGGACGTTTTGCTTTCTGACACGAACTACCGCCTTTCCAAGGCGTTGTATCTGCTGAATTAAGGAATGGAGGATGCTGCATGGTACGAGTGCTTGTTGTAGAAGATGAAGCCAATATCCGCGATATGATCGCCCTGAACCTGCGCCATGCGGGGATGGAGGTGGTGGAGGCCGAAAGCGCCGAAGCCGCCCTGCCGCTGCTGGCACAGAAGCCCGGCTGTGATGCCGCCATTCTGGACGTGATGCTGCCGGGCATGAACGGGTTCTCGCTGTGCGAGACCATCCGCCGCACCGACCAGCAGATCGGCATCATCATCCTCAGCGCCAAGGGGCAGGAGCAGGATAAGATCCGCGGTTTGTCCATCGGCGCAGACGATTACATGACCAAGCCCTTCAGCGTCAGCGAGCTGCTGGCGCGTGTGGAGGCGCTGTGCCGCCGGGTGATCCGCACCAAGGAGGAGGACAGCAACGGGAACACCCCACTGGGCACGTTGACCAGCGGCGAGTTCGTGCTGGACGAGAACCGCCGCGTGCTGCTGAAGGCCGGTCAGCCCATTGAGTTGACACAGGTAGAGTTCCAGATTATGGAGCTGTTCTTCCGCAACCCGGGCACTGCGCTGGTGCGCGAAAAGATCCTGAAAGGCGTCTGGGGCGAGAACTACTTCGGCGATGTAAAGATCGTGGATGTGAACATCCGCCGCCTGCGCATGAAGGTGGAGGACGAGCCCAGCCACCCTACCCACATCATGACCGTGTGGGGCTATGGCTACCGGTGGGAAGAATAAAAATGTGATTCAGGAAAGTCCTACGGACTTTCCTGAATCACAAAAAAATATTTTTTATTATCTATACTCACCGAAAGGAGGACACTGTTATGCGAAGCGGTATCACCCGCCGCTGGCTGCGGGGCAACCTGCTCATCACCGTACTGGTGGTGCTGCTGGCCGAGGCAATGTTTTTGTACAGCTATACCCGCAGCTACTATGGCAGTGTGCAGCAGATCATGTACCGGCGGTTCTCCTCGGTGACCGGTCAGCTGAAAATGTATACCGGCGATACCGCCCAGAGCGCCGCCGCCAGCCGCAGTCTGGCGCTGCGGCGCATGGTGGAACAGTTTGCCGATAAGGATAAATACGAGTTCATGCTGCTGGACAGCTACGGCGGCGTGATCGCCTCCTCCAGCGGTACGGATGCGGAAGGCATCGTCAGCAGTAAGGACTTTGAGCAGGCGCTCAACGGCCCGGACGGTCTGGGTGTGGCGGTGTACCGCACCCAGTCGGGCGAGGTAGTCATGGCGGCCTGCTCGCTGGTGCCCTACGACGCCGAGGACGTGGCCGCGCTGCGGCTGGTCACCAGTCTGGCGCTGGTGGAGCGGCAGGTCAAAAACGCCATCATCATCAGTGTGTTCCTTGCGGTGGCGATCTTGCTGTTTACGATCATGTCCGGGCTGTACTTCGTGCGGGGCATCGTGGTGCCGCTGGGGCAGGTGGAACGCACCGCTGCCGGCATCGCCCGGGGCGAGCTGGACGTGCGTCTGCCCCTGACCGGCGACCCCCACGACGAGGTGGACCGGCTGCGCGGTACCATCAATCAGATGGCCGAGGGACTGGAAGAGACCGAGAAGATGAAGAACGAGTTCATCAGTTCGGTGTCCCACGAGCTGCGCACCCCGCTTACCTCTATCCGGGGCTGGGTAGAGACCCTGATGACCTTGGACGACCCCACCGACGAGAACTACCGCAAGGGGCTGGAGATCATCAACAACGAGACCGGGCGGCTGAACAATATGGTGGAGGAGCTGCTGGATTTCAGCCGCCTGCAGAACGGACGCATCCGCATGGAGTGCCGCCCGCTGGACTTGGTGGCAGAACTGACCGATGCGGTGCTCTTCTGCGAGGCGCGCATCCGGCAGGAGGGGCTGCTGCTCCACTACGCCGAGCCGGAGGAGATGATCCCCGTCTACGCCGACCCGGACCGTCTGCGGCAGGTGTTCATCAATATTCTGGATAACGCCATCAAATACTCTGCCCCCGGCGGGCGTATCACGGTCAAGCTGTGGGCAGGGGAGTACAAGGCCTTTGTGGAGATCATCGATCAGGGGCGCGGCATCCCGCCGGAGGATCTGGAAAACGTAAAAACCAAGTTCTACAAGGGCAGCAACTCGGTGCGCGGCAGCGGCATCGGTCTGGCGCTGGTGGATTCCATCATGACCGCGCTGGACGGCACGCTGGATATCAAGAGCACCCTCGGGCGCGGCACCGTGGTCACCTTGGGTCTGCCGCTGTACCACAAGGCGTGAGCAGCGCCCAAAACACAGATTTTGTCACATTTGTGTGCTAAAATGAGCTTTGCTCGGGGATATGCCCCGGATAAAATATAAAAAAGACCGCTCTTTGCCCAAAGCGGCAGGGGCGGATATCGGGAGAAACCAATGAATCAACCTAAAAAGGAACGCTTTAAGACCAGCGTAGGCGGGCAGGCACTGATGGAAGGCATCATGATGCGCGGCCCCAAGCAGATGTGCTGCGCCGTGCGCAAGCCGGACGGTACCATTGAGACCAAGCTCGACCCCACCCCCGCCCACGGGGTATGGATGAAGATCCCGCTGGTGCGCGGTGCCATTGCCATGATCGAAAGCATGATCGTGGGCTACCGCTACATGATGTACTCGGCACAGGTGAGCATGGGGGACGACTACGACCCCGCCGAGGAGGAGACTGCCTTTGAAAAATGGGTGGGGGAGCATCTGGGCGAAAAAGCCGAGAATGCGCTGATGACTGTGGCAGCGGTGCTGGGCGGCTTGCTGGCCATTTTACTGTTCACTGTACTGCCCACCTTCCTTGTGGGCGGGGTGAACCGTCTGCTGCCGCTGGGGCGCTGGGGCAAGGTGGTGCTGGAAGCCGTGCTGAAGGTGGCCATCTTCCTGACCTATATGGTGGGCATCTCCAAAATGAAGGAAATCCACCGCGTGTTCGAGTACCACGGTGCGGAGCACAAGACCATTGCCTGCTACGAAGCGGGCGACCCGCTGACCGTGGAGAACGTGCGCAAGTATACCCGTTTCCATCCCCGCTGCGGCACCAGCTTCCTCATTCTGGTGGTCATCGTCAGTGTGTTTTTGTACAGCGTGCTGCCGTGGGGCAGCATCGGTCTGCGGGTGGTGTGTAAGCTGCTGCTGCTGCCGCTGGTCATGGGCATCAGCTACGAGCTGCTCAAGTGGTGCGGCCGGTCGGATAACATCGCCACCCGCATCATCCGGCAGCCGGGCATCTGGGTACAGCACCTCACCGTCTTTGAGCCGGACGACAGTATGATCGAGGTGGCCATTGCAGCCATCACCCCCGTGTTGCCTGAAAACCCGGAGGAGGGCAAATGGTAAGCGAAGCAATGCTCCCCCGCGCAGCGGTGCGGGAGGTGGAGCAGCGGCTGACCGCCGCAGGCTGCCCGGACGCGGATTTTGACGCGCGGGAGCTGTTCCGGCTGGCGACCGGGCGGGACGTGCGCCTTTCCGACCGTCCGCTGACCGCAGAGCAGGCGGCGGCGCTGGAAGTGCTCTGCACCCGCCGCGCCGCGCGAGAGCCGCTGCAGTACCTCTGCGGCAGCTGGAGCTTTTTAGACTTTGAGTTGGCGGTAGGCCCCGGGGTGCTCTGCCCCCGGGCAGACACCGAGGTGGTGGCGCAGGCCGCCGCCGAGACCCTTGCGGGCATCGCATCGCCCCGGGTGCTGGACCTCTGCGCCGGAACAGGCTGTCTGGGGCTGGGGGTCAAGCGCTTCTGCCCCGCCGCGCAGGTGACCTGCGTGGAAAAAAGCCCTGCGGCCTTTGTCTATCTGGAAAAGAACGCCCGCTGCGCCTTGACCGGGCAGGGCAGACAGACTGAGAATGTGTTGGAGCCTACCGCTCTTGAGCAGGCAGATGCCCCTGCTTTTGACTGGGGCCCGTCGCTGAACGCGCTGCGGGCAGGCAGAAAGCCTGCCTACGCGGTGCAGCCGGTGCAGGGCGACCTGTTCACCTACTGGGAGACCCTGCCGGAGGGGCAGCTGGAACTCATCGTCTCGAACCCGCCCTACCTGACCGCCGCCGAGATGGAGCAACTGCAGCCCGAGGTGGCACAGGAGCCTGCCATGGCGCTGGAAGCCGGGGAGGACGGCCTTGTGTTCTACCGTGCGCTGGCGCAGCACTACAAAAACGCACTGTGCCCCGGCGGGGCGCTGGTACTGGAGATCGGCTGGCAGCAACGGGAAGCCGTAACCGCCCTGTTGGCAGAGAACGGCTGGGCAGAGATCCGCTGCATCCAGGACTTTGGCGGCAACGACCGCTGCGTGACTGCCCGCCGCCCAAAATAAATTGGAAAAAACAAACAACTTCTTGTTGTAATATTTTGATTTTGTGTTATACTAAGAAGGAAAGCGAAGGACAGCCCGCCCTCTGCGGGCCCAAAGGATAAAAGGAGCAGCAGGCTATGGCAAAAAATCAGAACAACAACGTTGCACCGGCCACCCAGAAGACCGAGCCGGAAGCCAAGAAGGACGCGCTGGCTACGGCGCTGGCGCAGATCGAAAAGCAGTTCGGCAAGGGTGCCGTCATGAAGCTGGGCGACAACGCCTCCATGCAGGTGGATGCCATCTCTACTGGCAGTCTGGGGCTGGATCTGGCGCTGGGCGTGGGCGGTGTGCCGCGCGGCCGCATCATCGAGGTGTACGGCCCGGAATCCAGCGGTAAGACCACGCTGGCACTGCACATCCTTGCCGAAGCCCAGAAGAAGGGCGGCGAGGTGGCCTTTATCGACGTTGAGCACGCACTGGACCCCACCTATGCCGAGGCGCTGGGCGTGGACATCAACAACCTGCTGGTCAGCCAGCCGGACACCGGCGAGCAGGCCATGGAGATCTGCGAAGCGCTGGTGCGCTCCGGTGCCATTGATGCCATCGTAGTGGACTCGGTAGCCGCCATGGTGCCCCGCGCCGAGATCGAGGGCGAGATGGGCGACAGCCATGTGGGCCTGCAGGCACGTCTGATGAGTCAGGCCATGCGCAAGCTGACCAGCGTCATCGGCAAGACCAACACGGTCTGCGTGTTCATCAACCAGCTGCGTGAGAAGGTGGGCGTCATGTACGGCAACCCGGAGGTGACCACCGGCGGCCGTGCCCTGAAGTACTACGCCTCGGTGCGTATCGACATCCGCCGCGTGGAGGGTCTGAAGGACTCCTCCGGTCAGTTCATCGGCAACCACACCCGCGCCAAGATCGTGAAGAACAAGGTGGCTCCGCCGTTCCGTGAGGCCGAGTTCGACATCATGTTCGGTGAGGGCATCTCCAAAATGAGCGAGCTCATCGATGTGGGTGTCAAGCTGGGCATCGTGCAGAAGAGCGGCGCATGGTTCAACTACGGCGATATCCGTCTGGGTCAGGGCCGCGACAACGCCAAGCAGTTCCTGAAGGATAACCCCGAGATCGCCAATGACATCGAGGGTCAGATCCGCGCCAACGCCGATAAGCTGTACGCCACCCGCCGCCCGGTCGGCCGCACTGTTGCCGCAGCGGAAAAGCCCGCCGACCCCGCCGCCGCAAAGGAGCCGGTGGTCAAGGCACCCACCCGCAGCAGCGAGAGTGAGCTGGATATCATGGTGGAGGACTAAATGGCCTTCTATCGCCGCCGACCCCGCCCGGATGCGGAAAAGTGCGCCGACCCCGCCAAGGCGCGGGCGAGCGCGCTGGAAACGCTGGCCGGGCAGGAGGTCTCTGCCAATATGCTGTATGAGCGGCTGTGCCGCCGCTATACCGAGCAGGCTGCCGCCGCCGCTGTGGCGGAGATGGTGCAGCTGGACTATGTGAACGATGCCCGCTACGCCGAAGCACGGGCACACAGTCTGCTGGCTGCCCGCAAAAGCCGCCGCGCCGCCGCCCAGAGCCTGCGTCAGAAGGGGCTTGCCCCCGCCGAGGTAGCGGGCGCGCTGGAAGCGGTCTACGCCCCGGAGGACGGCGACGACCCGGAGCTGGAAGCCGCCGCCGCGCTGGTGGACAGCCGCTACCGCAAAAAGCTGGCCATCGGCCGCCGCGACCTTGTGGTGGCCGCCCTGCAGCGCCGCGGCTTTGCCTACCCCGTCATCAAGGAAGCCATCCGCAGGGTGGAGGAGGGGGAATGACCCTCCCGTAAAAATTCAAAAGCATCCCTCAAAAGAGAAAGAGAGTATCATCCCTTATGAAAATTGCGTGTATTTCCCTTGGCTGCCCGAAGAATCAGGTGGATCTGGATGTGATGGTGCACATCCTGCTGTCTGCCGGGCACGAGACTGTGGCCGATCTGGCCGAAGCCGATGTCATCCTTGTGAACACCTGCGGCTTTATCGAGAGCGCCAAGACCGAGGCCATTGAAAACATTCTGGAAGCCTGCGCCTACAAGCAGCAGAACCCGAACCTGAAGGTCATCGTTACCGGGTGCTTGGCCGAGCGCTACCGAAGCCAGATCGAGGAAGAGATCCCCGAGGTGGACGCTGTTGTGGGCTGCGCCTCCAACAAGGCCATTGACACCATCGTGGAGCGGCTGTTCCACGGCGAGGATCATCTGGAAAGCTACGGTGCCAAAAAGGACTTCCCGCTGGGCGGCAAGCGCGTCATCGGCACGCCCGCCCACTATGCGTACTTAAAGATCGCCGAGGGCTGCAACAACCGCTGCCACTACTGCGCCATCCCGGGCATCCGCGGCCCGCTGCACAGCCGCGATATGGCCGACTGCGTTGCCGAAGCCCGCTGGCTGGCCGGTGAGGGCGTGAAGGAGCTTATTGTTGTGGCGCAGGACCCCACCGCCTACGGCGAGGACTGGGGCAAACCCGGCAGCATCTGTGAGCTGCTGGACAAGCTGAACAAGGTGCCGGGGCTGGAATGGATCCGCATCATGTACGCCTACCCGGAGCGCATCACCGATGAATTCATCGCCGCCATGAAGCGCAACGAGAAGGTGGTGCCCTACCTCGACCTGCCCATCCAGCACTGCAACGATACCATCCTCAAGAACATGAACCGCCGCTCCACCCGTGCGGAGCTGCTGGAGGTCATCGGCAAGCTGCGCCGCGAGATCCCCGGCATTACCCTGCGCACCACCCTCATCGCGGGCTTCCCCGGCGAGACCGAGGAGCAGTTCGAGGATCTGTGCAACTTCGTCAAGGAAGTGCAGTTCGACCGTCTGGGCTGCTTTGCCTACTCTGCCGAGGAAAACACCGTGGCAGCCAAGATGGACGGTCAGATCGAGCAGGAAGTCAAGGATAAGCGCGCCGAGCTGGTAATGCAGATCCAGACCGGCATCATGGCGCAGAAGCAGGCAGAAAAGGTGGGCCAGACCGTGCACGTTCTGTGTGATGGCATCGACGAGGAAAACGGCCTGTACCTCTGCCGCACCACCGGCGATGCGCCGGAGGTGGACGGCTGCGTCTGCGTTTCCAGCGAGGAACCGCTGTATCCCGGCCAGTTCTATGATGTGCTGGTAGAGGACAGCGACCTTTACGATCTGTATGGTACAGTCGTAAAATAACGAATTGGAGGATAAAACCTATGAATCTGCCCAATAAACTTACCCTGACCCGCATCATTCTGGTGCCGGTGTTCATGATCTTTGTGTCCCTGACCAGTCTGGACGGCATCGTGGACGGCAATTTTAACGCCACCTTCTACCTGTTGGCCGGCATCGTGTTTGCCGCTGCCAGCTTTACCGATTATCTGGACGGCCATCTGGCGCGCAAGTGGCACATGGTCACGGATTTCGGCAAGTTTGCCGACCCGCTGGCCGATAAGTTGCTGACCACCGTGGCCTTCATCTACATGCTGCGGGACGGCGTGTGCAGCCCCGTGGTTCTGTGCATCATTCTGGCCCGCGAATTTGCGGTGTCCGGTCTGCGCATGGTGGCTGCAGGTGCCAAGGACGGCAAGGTCATCGCCGCCAATATGTGGGGCAAGGTAAAGACCGTGCTGCAAATGCTGAGCATCATCTTCTACTTCTTCGGCACTGCCCTGAGCTACCGCGGTACGGTGGACAGTGTTTCCATCGTGGTGGTGGTCTCTATCGCCCTGTGCTGGCTGGTGGCCGCTGTGACCGCCATTTCCGGCATCAAGTACCTGTGGGACAACCGCAGCTTTATCAACACTGCCAAGTAAAAATGTGGAAAACTAAAGGCCGCTGCACCTCACCGTGCAGCGGCCTTTTGCTTGAGTGGGACGATTTGGAATGCCCTCCGCAGGGGTAGCAGGTGGTAGCCGGGGATGTTCTCTTTTGACACCAAAAGAGAACCAGAAAAGTGCCAGCGATTTCGACGCGCTGGAGCCACGAAAAAGGGGCTGCTCGCCCCTTTTAACCCCAAAGAAGTGGGCTGCACCGGAAAAAACTGAAGATTCACGCCTGTTCGGCGTGAAGATCTTTTAACCGTTTTTTCCGGCTCCGCCGATTTGAAGCCCCTCAGTCTCGCTACGCTCGACAGCTCCCCCCGGGGAGCCTTTGGCATGGCGACAAAGTTTCCGGCTCAACCGCAAAGTGTGCGGGCGTGCCCGCTCCCCCTCGGGGGAGCTGTCGCGTAGCGACTGAGGGGCTATAAATGGAGAAGCGAAAAAAGCG
>ERZ1694980.770-NODE-770-length-9970-cov-4.053152_pt1 | contig 9970 bp, 8 predicted proteins | sample MGYA00581606_ERZ1694980 | MGnify/ENA primary metagenome ERZ1694980 (study PRJEB42213, sample SAMN07424368) | human gut metagenome | biome: ENVO:00009003; feature: ENVO:2100002; material: ENVO:00002003 | host: Homo sapiens | place: USA | collected 2014 ...
CGTCAGATGTGTATAAGAGACAGCCTTGCGGACTCATCGCTCGCCGTCGCCCTCATCGGTGCGGATCCGGAGTCGTTGTCATCCGATCCGAAGACCCTTGGCTTGCTCTTCGAATCCCTTGTGCTGCACGATCTCAAGGTTTACGCGGCGGCCAGCGATGCGACCGTATCTCACTACCACGACGCTGACGACCTAGAGGTCGACGCGATTGTCCATCGTCGTGACGGCTCGTGGGTTGCCGTTGAGGTTAAGCTCGGGAGCCCCCAAGTCCCAGAGGCAGTGGAAAATCTGCTTCGACTTGAGCGAAAGCTGGTCGATCGCGGGGAGAGGCCGCCTGCGGCGAAACTCATCGTCATCGGGTTTGGTATGCCGGCTCACGTAACTAGCGAAGGCATCGTTATCGCTCCGGTCGATACGCTTGGTGTCTAAAAACAGCGCATCGCTATTCTGAGATCTAAAGCCTGAAGCTCAAAATCTCATCGCCTGGTTCTTCGTTAAACGGACGTTAGGGTGCCACCATTACACCAACATTTTCGACGCGATCGCGCTGGAGCTGGCGTCGGCATCCGTGTAGTGGAAAGCCGGGACCGCCTTGCGCGGAGAGGCAGTACCGTTCTTGTAGAACGACAGTACTAACTATGTTCAGTACTCAAAACCGACACCAAGGTAGAAAAACAGCGCCCCTTTTTGTTATAGAGCCCCAACGTTTAATCCCTTTCTTTATCTGTTGCTTTCCATATTTTCGAGCCTTCTGCCATTCCTACGGGCGAAGAACAAGGTTTTTTCAAGCCAATGCTTCACAGGGATTTTTTACAGAATTCGTATCATTCTCGCTGCCTACCCTCTTGTACATCAAGCCCTTAAAGTTCATGAAGGAGCAGAAGCATGTATGTTGATGCATGGGGCTCGATCCTATACAAAGATATCGGTATATCTCCATTGCCAGCGCAGTTCCCACGAGAGTGTTCGTAAAACAAATTGAACCCTTTGGCACGGGCATGTGGACTATGTTTTCTTCGGCTTGCTGGAGGAAAGAGAGATAGGATTTCATATCGTTCTTCTTTTCGAGAATAGGCCCAATTTCCCCATCAGCTACTCCAACAGCACAAAATGCACAGGGAATGTCCTTTTCTATACATGCTTCAAGAACTATTGATCTGGGATTGACCCCTTCCCCACAGTCTGCTGCGCAAACAAGCATTGAAGTCCTCGAAGGAACGCAACGCATGAGATCTTCGGCAGAGCGGACGTAAGACGCAACTGGATTAAGCGAAAGATCCGGATAGCGATTGACAAGTGTTTTGGAAACTGCCTCTACTTTTGCTTCTCCTATTTCGTCGGGACCAACAAGAAACTGACGATTTACGTTTGACCTCTCAACTCGATCCCCGTCGATTAATGTAAAATGCCGAACTCCAGCAGCAGCCAAATGCTCCACCACCACCTGCCCTATGCCGCCCATACCAACGATGGCAAGATGAACGGCACCGATTTGCTTAAGTAATGTCAGCGGAGCGTCGGAATAATAAGACAAAAAGCGAGCTGTCCTCGAGCGGGGTGATTCTAGCTCGTATTCTTCAGTTTCTAGAAAACCAAGTTCGTTGAGCCTTAGCAAGAATCGTTGCTCGCGAGCTTCAAGGTTCGTCTCATCTATCATATTTTGTTTGGCGAGCTGTTCAAAAAGATTCGTACTCAAATCAGAGATTTTGACCCTCACTCGCGATTTTAATCCTTGTAATATAAGTTCGTTGGAATCTCTCCTGATATAAGCACTATCGTTCCAATAGAACATTTAATATCCTTTCCCTCAAGCCTTCTTCTGGAAAAGTGTTTCGCATGAAGAAGGCGCTGGAGAGTCGTCCGATCGGCAGAAAACACGCAGCCTCGCCAAACAGTTCGACGGCTCTCTCGTTAAACGCCTGGCGCGAAATCATGCCAGAAAAATACCTGCTCAAAACCGATAAATACTTTTGGAGACGCATTCGGTTGCCCAAGCCCGTCAGTAGTGCGAGTTGATAGTAGATAAAAATAGGGTCATTGAAAGTATTCGGAATTAAAAGCAGGTGCACATCCGCCCGATCCGATTGAGGAGAGAAATAATCACTCGACATGAGCTTTGGATAATACCTGCCTGACGATGATAATTGAAGCGCTATAAGTTTTACAATCTTTTTATTGGGGTAGTATTTGTCGCATGAAATTGATAATTTCGCAGCCATCTCTCTTTGTTCATCGGATTTATTCACGCCGTAATCGAAGGAAGGGTCTTTCAGTTTCGGCGACAGAAGTCTTCTGATTGCCTCTGTGTCAATGAGAGAGAGGATGTTCCTACGTCCTTCTTCGTCAGCGAAATAGGGAGAGTGCTTGTTTGAAAAAACGATAAAAGCCTCTATGCCAGATAATCCATGGTGCAGCCGCGCGCTCTTGCAATAGCGCTCAATTAATAAGGGCATGTTTGTATTACAGCTTGCCATGGTTCTTCCGAGAAGAAAACACAAGACGTCAATCCATCTATTCTCGATGCGCTTTATCGTCATAGCCTGAGTGCACGCATCGCTGCTCAGTTTGACTTCCTGCCTTCCGATTTGCGTAACGGAAAAATCATTGACACAAAAATAGTGAGAAGAGAGGAGATGTAAAAATGGTCCTACCCTTCCTCCAGTCTGGAATGTAATGGACAGCGACTTTGCATGATTGCTTAGCGTATAGCAGTGACCATCAATTACGTCTATTCTCAAAAAGAAAGTCTTTAGAAAGCCGCTGCAATTGTGATGGACGTAGTCAAGCTTCCTCCCCAACTCGACGATATGCTCATTATCATGTCGATTTGTAATCCTAATCGTCCTGTCATCATATTCAACTTCGAAAAAAGGGGAATGAGGGCATCCCGATACATCGAGTATTACTGGAACCCCGGCGATACGCTGAATGATTTGTGACGAATAGTCATGTCCATCAAGAAGACTTGACGCTTCGGGCAGCTCGTCAATCGATATATCAATTCTTGAAGGCATGTATTCCACCAATTTTTAATGAAACAACGGCGGTAATCGCTATCGCGATTGAACCAATAATACCGAGCGCCATCTGAATGGGGTATAACCCCAGCACATATCCAAATACGGAGAAAAACATTGCGGAAAAGAGGGCCCTTACCAGAGATGCGGCGGAAAGAATCGTCGCGCGGAGATCGTCCGCTATCCCGTCTTGGATTAAGTTTTCCGAAGTGATGTACACCACTTCTGGGAGGAAACAAAGCACCATGCTAAGGCCAAACAAGCACAGCGGATTTGAAGCGAGCCACGGAAGAATCATGAAAAGGCCAGCCTCGATTAGCATCGAGCCGAGCATGGTATTTCTTTTCCCGAAACGCGATGAGAAGAAATCTGCTGCAATGTAGGCCATCGCATTTACTGCATAGGATGCACCGAAAAAGATTCCTATTATGGAGACGGGAGCATCAAATGCGTCGAATACCAACTGATTCAAGTTGTAATAACTCCCGTAGAATCCGTCGAGCATGCTTGTGCCGATTAGGAGAAGCAATACCGCAAAAGCGGATTCTCCAATGCACCAGGTTTCGCGTCTGAAGATCTTGGCTACGTCAAACCTTTCCTCCCCAGAGCTTTCAGAACGGGTCGTTTCCGTCCTCTCAATGGGATACAGAAGGAAAAGCTGCAGAAGATAGAAAACGGAGACGCATACGTAGAGGGCACTCCAAGATATTTGGGCAATGAATGATCCGAGTACGATTGCCGCTCCCGTCGCGATTGATTGCGCGGCAAGCAGCCGAGCGTTGATGGTGAGGAAGCGCTCTTCTTGACCGGAGTTTCGGACAATTTCATATAAAAGTGCTTGTTCTGATCCCGATTGAAGGGAGTAGGCGAGTGCCTCAACAAGGGAAAGCACGACGAGAAAAGGGCCTGAAAGCAACAGCATGCCGGCTGTATGGAAGAAAAGCAGCAGCACGCCCACTTGAATCGAAAACTTCTTTCCAAAGAAATCGCCTACCAGCCCTGTTGGTAGCTCGAGGACGACCGTTGCGATGTTGAACAGGGCTTGATAAAGCGCGATTTCCGTGACTGACATTCCTTTCTCCGCAAGGAAAAGTAGAAACACTCCCCGATTTAAAACAAATCCCGCGAGAACGAAAAAGGCGGAATAGATGTGCAGCTGCGCAGTGGCATCCTTATTCATTTGGCACTCCTAACGACTATTTTTGTCGGGGTGCTCGCCACTGATTCGAAGTCTGAAATATTCATAGTCTCAATGAAGAGCTGATAAAGCTTTTGAACAGGGTATCGATAGAATAGGACATCCTGCGCTCTTTCTTCTCGACGAACTATTGCCAGCCGGTCGATTTCGAAACAAGAAACCGCATAATACACCCCAGCTTGATCTAGAGTTGCCGTATAGCTTTCTGCAACGGCAAATGCATCACGATCGCGACACATTTCAAAAATATCTTCAATGCTTTTACCATCTCGATGAATCATAAGGTAGGTTGCGAATTTGAAATGGTTTATCAAATCAAAATACGTATCAGCACGCGCGAGCACGTCAAGAATGTCGTAATTTTCATTCCTGACTGTGTATAGATGATTGAAATGAAGAGGTGACAGGCTGTTCGGGTCAATTCCGGCAGCAAGTAAATCTAAGTAATACTGAGATTCTTTTACGATGATATAATCATCCTCATTCAACCCTTGAGCAACATCAGTAAGAGGCTCTGGGCTCATATAGGAAAAGTCAACGTTTGACATAAAACTGGTCGACGCGACTTCTTGAGCAAGGGCAAGGGTATCGAGTACTTCGGAATATGTTTCTTCTGGAAAACCGATGATAAAATTGGTTTCGAATCTCAAGCCAGAAGAAATGATGGATTTTACCGTAGGAACTACTTTTTTAAGATTCAAGTTCTTCCGGCAGATTCGCTGCATTCTTTGCGAGCCAGTTTCCAAGCCAACAAATACGGAGATACATCCGGTTGCCTTAAGTAGGCCAATGATCTCGGGAGTTATCGTATCGATTCGTCCCTCACAGTTGTATTTGAAATCATAATCCATTGCATATTTTTTGACTGCAAATTCAAAGAAGTACTTGTGCGATGCTAAAAAGTTATCATGATTATAGTTAATTGAAGAAAGAGTGCCGGTTTTTGCCATGCAATCGTAGACATGCTGCGAGGTTTCGAGCAGTTTGTCGACATTAAGAAATCGCGCTTTCTGACCGAGAAGCACTCGGGATGAGCAATAGTAGCAATTAAACGGGCAACCTCTACCTGCCTCAATGTTGACCACGTTCATGCCGTATGAATTGGAGTAGTCGAGTTCCGGAAGGTTGTTAATGTCGTATTCAACCAACTCGCATAATCCAGAATCCCCGGTTTTAGAAATCGAATTTTTAGGTAAATCGCCCTGAGCGCCGCAAGCAATATATTCGAGTAGAAGCGGGAGGGTTTCTTCCCCATCAAAGATCAATAGAAAGTCAACCTCGGGACAATCCTGAAAAACCATTTCTCGAAGTGAAGTGATCTGGGGACCACCAAAAATAATAACCGATTCGGGGTGCACCCGTTTAATGATCTTCGCTATCATGATGCCCCAGATATAAGAGGCGTTCATGATCGAAACACCAAAAACAGGGGATTCGATTGCTTTTATTTCGTCGGAGAACCACCGATAGATTTCTTTTGAAAAAGTCTTTTCCTCTTCGAGGAACTTGCGTTGAAAGTCAATAACGTGAGTTGAAAATCCCGCTGCTTCAGAAACGGCCCTTAGATTCAAGATAGCCAGATTATCAACAAGGGTCTTCCTGTAGTGATTCACCGGATTGATCAGAGTGAAATCAACCTTCAACTTGAGTTCCTTTCTTTCGGGCGAATAGGAATCGCCTCCGTCACATTAAACGGAGGCGATTGTGTTCTCAGACCTTAGCAGCGGCGCTGTATAACCTGATCAACATCAATGCCGAAGTCCAGAAGTTCTTCAACAGTGATCTCGATGTCGGAAGCCGATTTATTGCTGGTCTGCTCGATTTCCTCCTTCTCCATTTTCGTCACCTCCTTTTCATGTACGAGTTAACAAAAAGACTAGTGGCTTTCCGGAAACAGCCAGGCTCAATGCTAAACGATGATTTTAGATTCAACGTCGGGATCAGTTGTTTTTATGAATATGATGCCAACGCACGAACAAAAGCAGTTAGCCTTTTCAGCACTGTTGCGGCTTATGCAATCACATGAGTCCTAGGCCCTTTCGACACCACCTGTATTGCGAATCAGCACCGCTGTCTTCCCGACCGAATATTGCCGTCAGGCACCGCTATTAAATGCATCTCCAGGCACCCCGTTGCACTCGCGCCGCCATGCGGTCGACTGAACGAGGAGGTTTCATATAGACGCGATCTGGGCCGACATGGGAGAGACCATCATGCGGCAGTGCTGCAGATGGAGCGCTAGCAATAAAAGGGCACAAGGACCCGCGTCTGCCCAGATGCCCACACATGATGATGCCGTCACCGAGGAGATCGAGGTCCCCGCCTGGCGGTTGCACGGCGCCAGGCCGCAGTACGACGCGAGCCTGTTGTGGCTTGACTCGTCATGTTTAATCTGTTTCGTTAACTGAAATATGAAAATCTGGTTAATCGAAAAAGCAAAATTTGGTTAAATGAAAACAGTAAATTTAGTTAAACGCGCTGGTAAACAATGGTGAAAAATATGCCAAAAAAGTACTACACTAGAATTATCGAAACTGAGCTCGACCAGATGCTAGGGATATTCGGTGCCGTTCTCATTGAAGGACCGAAATGGTGTGGAAAGACAACCACAGCCGGGACCCGTGCGGCGTCCAGGCTCCTTCTCATGGACCCGTCGCGCAACTTCGAGAATCGTCTGCGTGCCGAGACGGACCCGGCGCTTGCCGTTTCCGGTGAGGTGCCGCGGCTGATCGACGAATGGCAGGAGGTCCCGAAACTTTGGGACGCGACACGGTTTGAGTGCGACAACCGCGGCGGCGAGCCTGGCCAGTTCATATTTACGGGGTCGGCGACGCCGCGAGACAATGAACGGCCGATGCACAGTGGCGCTGGAAGGTTCGCTAAATTGCGCATGGACACCATGACGCTTTTCGAACTTGGGAAATCTAGCGGTGCGGTTAAGCTGTCGAGCATTATTTCTGGCGAAAAGTTCAATGGCGCTTTCGGATCGTTGGATTCTGCCTCGATTGCCGAGTGCGTTGTTCGCGGCGGATGGCCCGCGGCGGTCGGGCGCGATGTGCTGGCTGCATCGGCGATGGCAAAACGTTATATCGGCATAGTTGCCGAAGAAGATTTGTCTCGTGTTGATGGCTCTCGACGTGATCCTGAAAAGGTCAAAGCTGTTATCGAATCGCTTGCGCGTAATGAATCCACTCTGGCGACACTCAAGACGCTTGTGGCCGACCTTGGTGGAGAGGTGTCGAGACAAACGGCGGCATCGTATATATCTCTTCTCGCACGGGTCAGCTTCGTTCGCGATATTCCCGCGTGGAATCCAGCAATGAGATCTCCTGTGCACCTAAGAGAAGCAAAGAAGCATCATCTTGCTGACCCGTCGCTAGCGGCCGCTGCACTCGGGGCGACTCAGGAGACCTTGCTGTTAGATTTCAAGACGCTTGGACTACTTTTTGAATCGTTGGCGCTTCATGATTTGTGGGTTTATGCGCGAGCAAACGGAATGAGCCTCTATCACTATCACGATTCTCGTGATCTAGAAGTCGATGCAGTCATTGCGGCTCCTGGTGGGACATGGATCCCGGTTGAAGTTAAACTCAGCTCTGCTCAAATCGAAGAGGCGTCTGACAATCTTGTTGCTGTCGAGGAACGTATGGTTGCCGCTGGAAACACCCCGCCGGTTTCGAAAGTTGCAATCATTGGATTTGGTGCACAAGCCTATGTTACCGACCGCGGCGTCCAAGTTGTTCCGTTGGATGTGCTCGCGCCGTAATGCTGTGGGCGAAGTGAAATTAACGCCGCAGTTCTTAGACCTGGTTTCTGAGATCTAAAACGCGAAACTCAAAATCTCATCGCCTTGGTTTTCATTTGATTCGAATCGCGCCCGCGCAAAAGTCAAAACGACTCGCGCGGGCGTTTCGTTTTTCGCCTCGTTTTTCATTTCGGATTTCGAATCGATTCAAAACAAAACGGTAGTTTTGAAAATCGATAGCGACCGGAGGGAGCGATCATAGGCGGCTTGTCCGCCGCATGAAAATCGAATCGTTAATTCGGACTGCAAAGCGAATCGCGTCACCTTTCGACAATCCAACAACGCTTCGAGTCTCACTAAAGACTCTTCGCGTCATTGAAATGTCGAAAGCTGCCTCAACTTTTTCGCTGGCGTTACGAGAAACGATTCGGCAAATCCGAATGTTTGCGTCGCAAGCGCCGCAAACCCGCTGCGCGATATTGCAAATACTCGGCATCCCTCGCATTCGCATTACCGCTCCGCTCTCGCTGCAGCGAATTTCTAACACTCAGCATCCTTCGCGTTAAAAATTCGCTTCCGCTCACGGTCTTCACGCAGTTACAACGCCGCGAGGCCTCTCGCTTGGAATGAGGCCTCTCATTCCACGTCTACACTGCGTTTCGCCCAATCACCGTTCCGGAGATTGCAAGATGTACGTAAATCATGATAACCGGGCCCGTAGTCCCTGTTATCATGATTTACGAATCTTGCTTTTCTCCTGTCACGGAGAAAAGGGAAAGAGCGAACTGCAGCACGCTTTTTGCGTGTTGGTTTCACTATTTCTAAAAAATTAGGCAATCATAGCAAGAGGTGACGGATGCCAATCCTCAATTTCTTGCTTACTTTTCCGGAGGCCACTCCGGAGAAAGTAGGAAAATGGCACGAAATGAATTCGTAAAGGCTCGTGTTTCTCCTGAAGAGAAAGAGATCTATCAACAACTTTGCGAACAAGCCGGTTGTACGGAAGCTGAGTTGATTCGATCTGTGCTGATTCATCGGGAAATCTCACTTGATGATCTCGATGATGAAATGCAAGTTCTCGATCGGAAGAAAAAGGCCCTCCATAAGCAACAGGAGGATTACAGGAGAGCACGGGCTTCGCGCGAAACCGATGAACGTGGCGAGCCGATTTCTGAAAAAAGAAGTGTTCCGTTCCAAGTAATGCTCACTGCTCCAGAAAAAAAGGCAATTGAGCAGCGTGCGGCGGCGCTCGGTATTTCTGCAAGCGAACTGGTTCGCCGCAGCGCAATTTACGGAAAGATCGAATCATTCAATTTTGACATCGCGGAAGTTGAAAAACTCCATCATGAGTTATTGAAGGAAGGAACAAACCTCAATCAGCTGATGTACTTTGTGAACGCCCAGGGGCTTCCCGCGTACAACGAGAAAGCTGTTTTCCGCACACTCGAAAAGGTTTACCAAAACGCTCGAAAGGTCGACCGGTTTATCGAGGAGCTTGAAAAGCGTTATCACGTCGATTATGTTCCACATGATTATCTGGCAGATGAACCTGACAACAGAAATCTTTAAGTCGGAGCGCAATTGGATAAGATTCAGAAGTGAGTGCAATTACTCGTTTAGCTATTTCTGATATTTCATAAAACGGCTTTCGGAAAATGGAAGGAATGATTTTATGTATCTGAGAACGTTCAGCTATAACTACTGAGTAAAAGTGAAAGGAGATAGCAGAAGAGATTGACAGTCATTAAACAGAAAGCGGTCAGCTCGTACCCCGCCTCGCTAGCTTGGCCCTGCCCTGGCGCGAGGCGGGGTACGAGCTGACCGGTGGTGATTGACGACTCTGCTAGGATTGCTTCAGCGCGGCGGCGCGCTGAAGCCCTGCCCGAGTTTTCGGGGAGGTGGTCGCTATGTCCGAGTTCCGTCTTACGATCGTCGCTCTTCCTCCGGTGTCCATTCTGGCCATTTTGGGCTAGGGCTGTCTCTTATACACATCTGACGCTGCCGACGATA
>ERZ1694980.781-NODE-781-length-9819-cov-49.937218_pt1 | contig 9819 bp, 3 predicted proteins | sample MGYA00581606_ERZ1694980 | MGnify/ENA primary metagenome ERZ1694980 (study PRJEB42213, sample SAMN07424368) | human gut metagenome | biome: ENVO:00009003; feature: ENVO:2100002; material: ENVO:00002003 | host: Homo sapiens | place: USA | collected 2014 ...
TGCACGCCGTCCAGTGCCTGCCGGATAAACGCCACACGACGGGCATCCTCGGCGGTGGCAATGCCGTTTTCGGTGACGATGAGATCGCCCTTGAATGCTTCTGCCACTTTACGGATGACGTGCTCCAGTGCCTGCGGGTAGACCTCGTAATCCATCTGGGTCAGCTCTGCGCCCTCCGGTGCCGGAAGCTGCCCCTGCGGGCCATAAAGAGTGCGGGTGTAGTTCTGCACCCCAAGGAAATCGTCCTCTTTAATGTAGGGCAGGTAGTGGGTAAACTCCTCCTGCCATGCGGCCTCGGCAAAGGCTTCGCCGCCGGGCTGTGCCTGCAAGTCGTGGAGCGAGAGGGTCAGGCCCACCTTGACTTCCGGGCAGATGGCCTTGATGGCATCCCGTGCGGCGGCATGGGCGCGCAGCACCAGCAGGTCACCCTCCGGGGTGCGCTCGCTGACAAAGATCTGGGGCTGGGGTGTGCCGAACACCTGTGCGTTTTCCATGGCGGCAAACTTCATGTTTTCCATCATCTTCTGGAAGTTCATGCCCACCTGCACCGTGCCCTCGGCAGACTTTCCGGCAGCTGCGGCATTTTTCGCAGCCTGTTCTGCCATCAGGCGGAACCGCTTGGAGATGGCGGCCAGCTGCAGGCCCATATTGGCTTCGTTGATGGTGCAGACATAGCGCAGCTCGCTGCCCAGCTGCTCCATCACATAGGTCACATATTTTTTGAAGTCCTCGACCGTGGATTCTGCTTCCCAGCCGCCCTTGCAGATGAGCCATTTCGGGCTGGTAAAGTGCAGCAGGGTGGCGATGGGCTCTACGCCCTGCGCCTTGCAGCAGGCGATGACCTTGCGGTAATGTTCGATGGCTTCCGGATCAAATTTGCCTTCCTCCGGCTCCACCCGTGCCCACTCGATGGAAAAGCGGTAGGCGTTCAGCCCGGCATCGGCCAGGAGTTTGATGTCCTCTTCGTACCGATGATAATGGTCGCAGGCAATGCCGCTGGGCTCTGTAAAGCTGGAATGGGGCAGCTGCTCCTGTGCCCAGTAGTCGCTGTTAGTATTGTTACCCTCTACCTGATGGGCTGCTGTTGCAGCACCGATGAAAAAGCCTTTTTCAAATTTCTGCATGATGGTTCTCCTTTTATCCAGAAGCAGTGTTTTCTCTTGTGCCTATTGTAACAGGTCTGTGCGGCGCAAAAAGGATAATTTTTCACGTTATTGGTAGATTTTTCGTTGAGCGAGTATAACTGCACGAATTTTTATCCTCAATCAAAGTTTTTCATCCTGCAGTATCTGTTGCATTCTGTTATTCTGGTGTCAGGAAAAGCGGAAACCGGTTCACACAAAAAGGAGGAAAATCATTATGTTCCAAAAGAAACCCAGCGCCAGTGAGGTAGACGGTGTCCAGTACCGCCGTGCAAAGCTCTGGCAGATCATCTGTTATGCCTGCAACGCCTTTGTGGGTATGAGCGTCTACTCTCTGATCGGTATGGCCAGTTATTCGGCCAGCATCGGCTACGGCATCACCACCGCAACCGTGGGTCTCATCCTGATGCTGGCCCGCATTCTGGACGGCTTTACCGACCCGATGCTGGCCTTTGTTTACGACCGCGTCAACACCCGTTTCGGCAAGCTGCGCGTTCTGCTGATCAGCGGCTACCTGATCGAAGCAGTCGGCCTGCTGTGCATGTTCAACCTGTGCTCCAGCAAGGGCTTCGGCCTGCCGGTGTTTGCCCTGACCTACATTATTTACATCATCGGCTACACCGTCACCAACATGACCGCCCAGACCCTGCCTGCCATCATGACCAACGATCCCCGGCAGCGTCCCACCATCGGGGTCTGGTCCACTGCCCTGAACTACGCCGTGCCCATGGGCATGAGCATGCTGATCTACACCGTCATCCTGCCCAAGTGCGGCGGCACCTTCAATCAGGACTTCCTCAGCACCGTCTGCACCATCGTCCTGATCATTGCCGGCATCGGCACCCTGATCGTCTGCGCCGGTATCTCTGCCTACGATAAGCCCGAAAACTTTGAGGGCACCAACAAAAAACACGAGCCGCTGAAAACTGCGGATATTCTTGAGGTGCTCAAGCACAACAAGCCCCTGCAGTGCTACATCGCCTCCAACGCTTCCGACAAGCTGGCACAGCAGGTGGGCAGCCAGGCCATCATCAACACCATGCTGAACGGCATCCTGATCGGCAACATGGGTCTTGCCACCACCCTTGGCGTGATCAGCATGGTGCCTTCTATCTTCTTTGCAGCCTTCGGCGCAAAATATGTGGGCAAAAAGGGCAGCAAGAAGGGCATCGTGACCTGGACCTGCATCAGCATGGCCATCACCTCTGTGCTGATCCTGTTCTTCATCTTCACAGATACCCGTCAGATCGGCGTGATGGGCAGTTGGAACATGATCGTTTACGTGCTGCTGACCCTGCTGCAAAACGGCTCCAATATGTGCATCACCACCTCCAACACCTCTTATATGGCTGACACCATCGACTACGAGCTGGACCGCAGCGGCCGTTACATCCCGGCTGTGGTCTCCGGCACTTACAGCCTGATCGACAAACTCATCACCTCGGTGGCTGCTGTCATCGCCACCGGTGCCGTGGCTATTCTGGGCTACACCACCACGATGCCCCAGCCCACGGATGCCTACACCTCCGGCATCTTCTGGATGACCCTTGCCATCAAGTACGGTCTGCCGATGCTGGGCTGGCTCATTACCCTGATGGCCATGCTGGGCTGTCCCCTGACCAAGGAGGAAATGGTCAACGTCCAGAAGCGCATCGCAGATAAGAAAGACGCCCTTCGTCATGAAGTGATTGCAGAACACATGCAGTAACACCCCGCAAAAACCGAAAGGGCTCATACGCTCTTTCGGTTTTTGCTGATTCTATCCATTTTTCATAAAGGAGTTTTTACCATGAGCAAGACCATCCTGCTGAATCATAGCAATTGGCATTTTACCAAGGAGAACCCCGGCATCCCCACCGCCATTATGGGTGAGGCCATCACCCTGCCCCACACATGGAACGCCGTGGACGGTCAGGACGGCGGCAACGATTACTACCGCGGCACCTGCTGGTATACGCTGGCTCTGGCAAAGCCCGCCATCCCGGCAGGCGGCAAAGCAATTTTGCAGTTGGACGGTGCCGCTATGACCGCTGTAGTCTACCTGAACGGCGAAAAGCTGGCCGAGCACAAGGGCGGCTATTCTACCTTTCGGGTTGACCTGACCGAACATCTCAAAGAGGAAAATCTGCTGGCGATCAGCGTGGACAACAGCGACAACGACACCGTGTACCCCCAGAAGGCAGACTTCACCTTCTACGGCGGCATTTACCGCGATGTAACTCTGCACATCGTTCCGGCAGAGCATTTCGCTTTGCCCGCAAACGGCGCACCGGCTCTGAAGGTGACCCCCATCGTCACCGACCTTGCCGCTAAGACCGTCGAAGTCACTGTGGAAGCCGCCGTGGTGGGTGCACAGAGCGTTACCTTTGCGCTGGAAGGCCAGAGCATCACCGCTCCGGCGGAAAACGGCACTGCAAAGGCTGTTTTCACCCTGGACAATGCCCGCCTGTGGGATGGCGTGGACGATCCCTTCCTTTACACCGTCTCTGCCAAGCTGGACAACGGTGAAGAGACTTCTGCCCGCTTCGGCTGCCGGAAGTTTGAGTTTGACCCACAGAAGGGCTTCATCCTGAACGGCCGCAGCTATCCGCTGCGCGGTGTTTCCCGCCATCAGGACCGCAAGGGGGCCGGCATTGCCCTGACAAACGAAATGATGGAGGAGGACATTTCCATCATTCTGGAAATGGGTGCCAACACCATCCGGCTGGCGCACTACCAGCACGCACAGTATTTCTACGACCTGTGCGATGAAAAGGGCCTTGTCATCTGGGCAGAGATTCCCTACATCACCATGCACATGACCAACGGCCGTGCCAACACCCTGACCCAGATGGAAGAGCTGATCGTCCAGAACTACAACCACCCCTGCATTGCCGTTTGGGGCCTGTCCAACGAGATTACCGCCGCATCCGCTGTCAATGAAGATCTGCTGGAAAACCACCGTCTGCTGAACGAGCTGGCCCACAAGCTGGACCCCACCCGGAAGACCACCATGGCAAATGTGTTCATGCTGGAGACCACCAGCCCCATTCTGGAGATCCCGGACGTGAACAGCTACAACCTCTATTTTGGCTGGTATCTGGGCGAACTGGAGCAGAACGACGAGTTCTTTGACAAATACCACGCCGATTACCCCGACCGCTGCATCGGCTTTTCGGAGTATGGCGCAGATGCTAACCCCCAGTATCAGAGCAGCCACCCGGAAAAGGGCGACTACACCGAAAGCTATCAGTGCGTTTACCACGAGCATATTGCAAAGATGATCGCCGACCGTCCTTGGCTGTGGGCGACCCATGTGTGGAATATGTTCGACTTTGCCGCCGATGGCCGGGACGAGGGCGGCAAGCACGGCGAAAACCAGAAGGGTCTTGTCACCTTTGACCGCAAGCTGAAAAAAGACCCCTTTTATCTCTACAAGGCCTACTGGAGCAAGGAGCCCTTCGTGCACCTGTGCGGCAGCCGCTATGTGGACCGCGCCGAGGATGTGACCGAGATCAAGGTCTACTCCAATCTGCCAGAGGTCTCGCTGTACAAGGACGGTCAGCTGGTGGAGACTAAGCAGGGCGACAAGGTGTTCGCCTTCCAGCTGCCCATTACCGGCAAGCACAGCATTGAGGCGCGCTCCGGCGAGCACAGCAGCGTAATTCTGGTGAACAAGGTGGACACCCCCAACCCGGACTACGCCATGGACAACCGCAAGAATGTGACCAACTGGTTTGACGGGGAGCTGGATGCCAGCTGCTGGTCGGTGAAGGACAACATGGCTGCCGCCATGGCAGACCCCAAGGCTGGCCCCATCCTGAAGCAGATCTCCGATAAGGCCGCCGCTGCCCGCGGCGATGTGGCCGCCGCCGTGAAGGATAACCCGGCTCTGGTGGCCATGATGGAGCGCGCCATGCAGCGGATGACCATTGAATCCATGCTGATGCAGGCAGGCTCTTCCGAGGAGGACATCAAGCAGCTGAACCGTGTATTGCAGGGTATTTCCAAGGAGTGAGTTTCGATGAGACAGACTTATTGCAACCCCCTTGATCTGGGCTACCGCTATCAGCACATGAAGGAAGGCCCGCGCGTGGCGGGTTTCCGGGAGGGTGCAGACCCGACGCTGGTGTACTTCAAAGGCAGATATTATCTGTTCGTTTCCATGTCGGCAGGGTTCTGGTATTCGGAGGATCTGCTGAGCTGGGACTTCCATGCAGACCCCGGCCTGCTGATCTATGACTACGCACCGGATGTGCGGCAGGTGGGCAATTACCTCTACTTCTGCGCCAGCCGCAAGGGGCGCAACTGCCCCATTTTGCGCACCGCTGACCCCCTGACTGAGCCGTTTACCGAAGTGTCTGCCCCCTTTGCCTTCTGGGACCCGGATCTGTTCTGCGATGACGATGGCCGGGTGTACTTCTACTGGGGCTGCTCCAACATCTCCCCCATCTACGGGGTGGAGCTGAACCCGGACACCATGACCCCAATCGGTGAAAAGCAGGAGCTGATCTTCGGCAATGAAACCGTACTGGGCTACGAGCGCCCCGGCAACAACGGCATCGTGGACCGGGAAGCCAGCGTGCTGTACCAGTCCATGAAGCAGTTCTATGATCCCAAGACCGGCAAGCTGAATCTGCCGCCGCAGATGGCAAATATCCCCGGCCTGAGTGCCGAAAGCCTGACTGCCATGTTCAACGCCATCGGCAAGCCCTACATCGAGGGTGCCTTTATGACAAAGCATGACGGCCTCTATTACCTGCAATATGCCTGCCCTGGCACCCAGTACAACACTTACGCCGACGGTGTATACACCTCCCGTTCTCCGCTGGGCCCCTTTGTGCGGCAGGCATCCAATCCGTTCTCCGCAAAGCCCGGTGGCTTCATTACCGGTGCAGGCCACGGCAGTACCATTGCCGACACCTACGGCAACTGGTGGCACGCTTCCACCATGCGCATTTCCGTCAACTATGACTTTGAGCGCCGGGTGGGGCTGTTCCCTGCCGGGTTCGACAAGGACGGCGTGCTTTACTGCAACCAGAACTTTGCCGATTACCCACACTGCATCCCGGCTGGCAAATTCGATGCCGCCAGCCAGCAGCCGGAATGGATGCTGCTGAGCTACAAAAAACCGGTCACGGCTTCCAGCACCGCAGAAAACAGCAGCCCGGAGTTGGCAGTCAACGAGGACTGCCGCAGCTGGTGGAGCGCCGCTGGTACAGAGCCGGGCGAATGGCTGTGTGTTGATTTGGGAAAGGACAGCGATGTCCGCGCCATTCAGGTAAACATGGCGGATGAAAAGCTGGTGGTGGATTTCCCGGCGGACAGCTACGGCGACGACCGCAAGACCCGCCACATCGAGACCCGCCCGCAGATCTCTCATTACACGGTAGAGACCAGTGTGAACGGCGCAGACTGGACGACCCGCGAAACGGTTGCCCGGGAATGCTCCAACGGCTACTACGAATATGCCGACGGCATCCGCGCCCGGTACGTCCGGGTCACCGGCGGCGAACTGCCCTACGGACAGGCGCTGCGCATCAGCGGCCTGCGGGTGTTCGGCAACGGCGAGGGCCCGAAGCCCGCACAGGCCGAAGCCGCCGGGGCTCGCGTAGATGCACTGGATGCAAAGATCACTTGGCAGCACATCGAAAACGCGCAGGGCTGCAATGTCCGCTACGGCGTTGCGCCCGATAAGCTCTATCTGAGCTGGCTGGTGTACGATGCAGACGAAGTGACCCTTTCCACCCTGACCGCCGGGCAGGAATACTACATCTGCGTGGACAGCTTTAACGAAAACGGCATCACGCCGGGTAAGACTTTCAAACTGGAGGGGTAAAATATGCCCATCAAAGCCGTGCAGCAATTTATGCTGGGCACTGTACTAAGCAATGAGCAGCAGGCAAAAGAGACCCTTGCTGCCATGAAAGCCGCCGGGTACGATGGCATTGAATTGTGTGGATTTATGATCCACCCCATCGGCTTTGTGGTAAAGCTGCTGACCAAGGCCGCCGGGATGCCGGTGGGCAAGGGCGGCAATCTGGACTGGCACAAGCTGGTGCAGGAGGCCGGCCTTCGGGTGGTCAGTCTGCACACCGACCTTGGCAGTTTGGAACGGGATGCCCACGCAGTGGCCGAGGAGGCCAAAAGCTTCGGCACACAGTATGTGGTCATCACCGGGATGTACCGGTTTGATTACGGCGATGAAGCCGTTATGCACGAACTTGCACAGCGGCTGAACAAAGCCGGCGAAGCCTTGGCAGCCGAGGGCATCCACCTGCTCTACCACAACCACAACTGCGAGCTGCGGCATGTGAACGCAGAAAAGCGTGCCTACGATATTTTAATCGAGGAAACAAATCCCGAATTTGTCAACTTTGAGTTTGACAGCTACTGGTTCACCGAGGGCGGTGCAAACGCCTTGGCATGGATGCAAAGGCTCGGCTCCCGCATGAAGCTGTGGCACATCAACGACCGGGGCACCCGCATCACTGGCAGCGCCATCACACCCATCCTGAAAACCGACAGCATGGAGCTGGGCACCGGCAATATGGACTTGGACAGCCTGATGGCGCAGGCCCTTGCCGTGGAGGTGGATGCCGTTATTCTGGAAAGCCACCGCAACTGGGTGGACAATTCCCCCATCAAGAGCTTCCAGCTCAGCGCAAAATACCTTGCGCAAAAATTCTGATCTGCCATTTTTTCATCATTTTTCTTCTTCATTACCCCCATAAAAGCAACGCCCCGCACCGGTTTCTCCTTCCGGTGCGGGGCGTTGTGTTTTGTGGGGAATCTTTTTGCGTTACAGGGTGTGGGTGCCCGGCTGCAAGGTCAGGCTTCTGCCATCCGGGAGGGTGACTTCTGCGGTTCTGTTGCAGGGCACGGTGATGGTGTAGGTCACGGCATCGCCTGCATACTGCCAGCCGCTTTCAATGCGCCCCACCGGGGAATCGTACACTGCTTTTGCCCAGCCCAGTGCCGGGTTCGGGGTGGGAGCGATGGTCAGGGTCTCCCCTGCCAGATGGATGCCGCACACGCCGCCGAACAGCCAGCCGCAGATGGCGCCGTAAGAGTAGTGGTTCAGGGATTCGCTGGGGTGGCCGTTTGCGTCAATGCCCGTCCATGTCTCCCAGACGGTGGTAGCGCCCTGCTTGACCTCATAGAGCCAGCTGGGAGCGGTGTCCTGTAACAGCAGCTTATAGGCGGTGTCGGCATAGCCGTACTTTGCCAGCACCTCGCAGAGGAAGGGCGTAGAAAGGAAGCCGGTGTTCAGGTGGTAGCCGTTTTCCGCCACCATCCGGTTCAGGGTATCCGCAGCGGCTTGGCTCTCCTCCTCGCCCAGCAGTGCAAAGGCAATAGCGCGGACGTATTCGCACTGGCGGTCAGAAGTAATTTTCCCGTTGTCCGTAAAGGCAGCACGGTATGCCTTGACCGCCTTTTCTACCGTGTCGCGGTACTGCGCTGCGTCCTCTGCCTTGCCCAGCGCCTGCGCGATTTCTGCCAGAAGCCGCCCGGAATAAGCCAGATACGCCGTACCCACGCTCTTGCGCGGGTTCATCATCGCCTGCATGGGGGTAATGCCCGGCTCACACCACTCGCCGTAGTCCAGACCGTTCAGCACCGTGTACTTGGCGTATGCACCGGTCTGCTGTTCCTCGGTGGTCTGCTGGGCACGGCCAAGCAGAAACGCATACCACTTCTGCATCATCTCGTAGTTGTCCGTCAGAACCTTGCGGTCGCCGGTGCGCTTATAAAGGGCGTAGGGCACCAGAATGGCGGCATCGCCCCAGCCCGCCGACATACAGAGCATGGGGGTCATGTAGCCGGGGCGGCTGGTGGGCGGCGCAATGTTCGCCATGCGTCCATCCGGGTACTGGTTCAGGCGGCATTCTGCCAGCCATTTTTCCACCACTGGGTAGCAATCCATCAGGGTCAGACCGGTCTCGATGAACACTCCCATGTCCCCCGTCCAGCCGGCACGCTCCCGGGTGGGGCAGTCGGTGGGGATATCGCAGAAGTTGCCCTTCTGGCTCCACACACTGTTTTTCACCAGCTGGTTCACATCGGCGTTGCCGCACGCAAAGTTGCCGGTGACCGGCATCTCCGAATAGACGGCGTGGGCAGTAAACTCTGCGCCGGTCAGGTCGATGTCCGTTTCCACCTTTGCGTACCGGAAGCCCATGATGGTAAAGCTGGGCTTGTAGTGGTTCTCGCCCTCTTTGCAGACGAGTTCCAGCATCTGCGCCGTGCCACCCTCCTTGTGGCGGTTCCGGTCCTGAAAGTTCTCCTGCGTAAAGTTGCCGTTCTCGTCCAGTGCTTCGCCGCACAGCAGCTTGATTTTCTGCCCGGCATGGGCGGTCAGCTTCATCTCCACATAGCCAGCCATATTCTGCCCAAAGTCCAGCACAGTCTCGCCGTCGGGGGTGCGCAGCAGCCTGCCCGCAAAGGCTTCCTGCTCCCGGATGGGCACGGTGTTCATACCGGTGATGGGCAGGGAGTTCGGCTCGGTCTTTACGCCATGCCAGCCGGAAAGCTCCCCTTCCAGCCGGGCATCGTACACTTCGCCCTGCTGCAGATCATTTTGGCGAATCGGGCCGCACTGGGTGGTCTCCATGTCGTCATCCGAAACGCAGACCGCCTTGCCGTTCACTTCCAGCTGGAACAGGACAGCCAGTTCGCTGCCGAACAGGTCACGGTC
>ERZ1694980.786-NODE-786-length-9686-cov-9.152840_pt1 | contig 9686 bp, 10 predicted proteins | sample MGYA00581606_ERZ1694980 | MGnify/ENA primary metagenome ERZ1694980 (study PRJEB42213, sample SAMN07424368) | human gut metagenome | biome: ENVO:00009003; feature: ENVO:2100002; material: ENVO:00002003 | host: Homo sapiens | place: USA | collected 2014 ...
TACTTGTGATTGCACACCGCCTGAATACCATCCGTCAGGCAGATCAGATTTTGGTGATCTCTGATGGACGGATCAGCGAACAGGGAACCCATGACGAGCTTATGGCAAAAGCCGGGATTTATCAGGATTTTGTAAATATCCGTAAAAAGGCTTCCGGCTGGAGCCTTGCATAAAGGAGGAACCGATGAAGATTCATGCGTCCGGGGAGGATTATCTGGAGGCTGTGCTGATTCTTCAAAAGAAGCAGGGCATGGTCCGCTCCATTGATCTTGCTCGGCACATGGGCTTTTCAAAGCCGAGTATCAGTCATGCGGTGGGCGTTCTGCGGGATGGCGGCTTTCTGACAATGGACGAGGATGGATTTCTCCACCTGACCGATATAGGCCGGGAGGTGGCAGAGAAAATCTATGAACGCCATCAATTCTTTACGGAGCAGCTTGTGGCTGCTGGCGTAGACAGAGAAACGGCGGAGCAGGACGCTTGCCGGATAGAACATGTAATCAGTGATACATCCTTTCAGAAGTTAAAGGAAAAAATGCGGGGAACCGATTAGCGCACACCGGCTCCGCTCTGCATAATAAGTTATCTGCCCCGTCCGGGGAAAGAAAAAAACCGTTGACTGGGGCAGATAATTTCGTGCGCTATTTTAAGGTTTGAACTCAATCGGCGGTTTTGAAGGACAATTTCAGAGCCGCCGTTTCTTTGCGTTTACACAAACTAATGACGACTTGCAGGGACACGGTAGCCGCTTGGAGGTTAATTTGCCGTGTCTCTTTTGCTTTTTCAAAGCTCCCATGATCTACATCAATTAAAAAAAGCATTGCCCCTCCTCCGGGCAAGTATAGCATTGCATCGGCATTATCGTTCCATGTGATTCAGCATAATAATGACTGTTCTTGTTGCGCCAGTTTCCCATTGTGTGGAGCTGGCGCTTTTTGCTGTCGATTTTTCGGGAAAGTTCCCGAAGTACGTCGCTGCCGTTCCCCACCTCCATTCGATTCACCCGTCAATCACCCGTGAATCGAAATGGAGGTACATAATGAAGAAAATTAACCTTCGGGAGCTTTATCCTGATGTTTATACAACAGACTTTTTTGTAGATGTGACAGAGGAAGTAATGGAGACTATTCGAGCAGCTGAACGTGCGGAGGCTGCGTATGAGCGAAAGATGTATCGTTATAAAGCACAGTATTCTCTGGATTGCGAGAATGGCGTTGAAAATGCGGTGCTGTTGAAGCCGCAGACACCGGAGATGCTTCTGGAGGAAAAACAGTTTCAGGAGCAGGTCTATGCCGCTGTGATGAAGCTGCCGGAGAAACAGGCAAAGCGAATTTATGCCCGATACTATCTGGGAATGACGGTAAATGAAATTGCCGAAGTAGAAGGTGTAGATCCAAGCCGTGTTCGAGACAGTATCCGCCGTGGCTTAAAGCAGCTCGGAAAATATTTTTGATAAAGTTTCATTTGATGCGCCTGTTTTTTGCTTTTTTTTTCAGTGTTAATAAGAAGGACAAGTTTTCCTCCTTCATCAAGTACATTGACAATCGAATAGGGAGGCTAGCAGTTTTATCCGCTCATCTATGAGCCGTTTTTTATTCTCTGTGACATAAAAATTCATCTGGATATTCCGTTTCCGGTTCGCCATGCACTGCCTCCATTCTTCATAAGAGTTTGAGATTATCTCAACAAACATTTTTCATTTTAGGTCAAGAGATCTGAAAATACGAAAAATCGCAAGCGGGTACTCGCTTGCTGTGCTTGTTATCAAGCCTTACCTTCTATTTTTCTCTCTACTAATACTACAATTTGGAAAGGGGAAAATGGCTATATCCGTAAAGAAAAGCAGAAAAATGCCACGATTGAAACTCCGTTGTAGAGTGATCTGTCGTGGCATTACATTGTGAATTTATTTTTGCTGAGCCATTTTCCGATATTCAATCGGCAGGAGGCCTGTACTCTTGCGAAATAATTCCGCAAACCGGCTAGAAGTAGAGTAACCGATCATTTCCGCAATCTGTCCCATTGTGAAATCCGTATCGATCAGCAAGTGCTCTGCTTGGCTCATGCGGCGCTGTTGAATGTACTCTGTGATCGTGCAGCCTTGCAGCTGCTTAAAAGATGTTTTCAGCTTAGTGGTTCCCATACAGGCGATTTTTGCAAGACGTTCTAATGGAATATCAAAAGCATAGTGGTCATTGAGATAAGCAATCACATTTTTCAGTTGCGCCACATCCTGCTCGGACAAACGTTTCTCTTTACGGGACAGAATTTTTTTCTGTTCTTCCACGACAAGAGATACGGCCTCGGCTACTTTCGCTTCATAGAATAATCCTGCGGCAATCCCATCCCCACGGTAGACCTTTACTTCATGGAGCAATTTAGCCATAGCTGGGAAATCTGTTGTCTGATCGATCTGCCGGAAAGCTGCAAGCGGGCTGATATAATCCCCTGGATATTGCTTTTGGAGATAATCCTCATAGTATGCCGGCATGACTTCGATACCGATGGAACGGATGGGGATTTTTTTGTGGATCAGCGCCTTGTATGGCTTATAACCGCCGATAAAGGCTTTAATACATCCGGCAGACATCCGCCGATAGGGATTTAATTCCTCCCCGGAGATAGATTCATACTGGGTAATGCTTAAGGCTTCTGGCAGGTTAAATTCCATGAAGAAATCTTCGTGAAAATAGAAATCGTGGATTTTAATGTCGTACAGGTCTTTTTTCGCATAGACCCAGTAAAGGCCTTCCCCAAATTCAGGCGATAACCGCCAGCATTGTCCGGCAGAATTGAAGCGGTTATTGCTATCTACCGGGATAAAATGGTTATCTGTTAAAAGCGGTTCATAGTAATCCGCAATAATGCTATTGTTCAAATGACGGCCTCCTTTGAAACGATTGGACGGAGCTTTGCAATGAAAGGACGAAGATGCCCGGAACGTATTGCAGACCGCCCGGAAAGTTAGTATCATATAGACCGTGGTTAGCAGCAACTAATCATAATATAACAGATTTCAGGCGGTAGGTCAACCGTTCTTGAAGCAGGAGGAAAAAATATGAGTAATCAAGTAAATGCAAAGGCAGGATTGTCCGTCAAGGACTTAGTAACAACAGGGATTTTCACCGCACTTTTGTTCGTATTCATCATGGTGGGTGGCGTCTTTTTTGCTACCAACCCGATGCTGACCTTTTTCATGCCCGCCGGGAGTGCTCTGCTTGCCGGGCCGGTTTATCTGCTGATGATCGCAAAAGTACATAAGCGCTGGAGTATCACGATCATGGGCGTTATCATGGCCATCATCTGGTTTGTCACCGGTATGCACTGGGCGTTTGCGCTGGGCTATCTCATTATGGCCGTCGTAGCGGATTTTGTCGCCGGTACAAAGCAGTACAAGAGCAAGAAAATCAACAGCCTGTCCTATATCCTTTTCTCCCTGGGCGGAACAGGATCGTACCTTGTTTTCTTCGCTGATCCCCAGGGCTGGGCACAGACCATGTTGGGAAATGGAACCGAGCAAAGCTATATCGACACCATGCAGGCGACCGCAAACGCGGGAATCTTTATCGCCATGTTTGCCGCTCTCCTTGTAACAGCTTCTATCAGTGCATTTGTGGGCTGCAAAATGCTGAAGAAGCAGTTTGAAAAAGCAGGTATTACAGCATGATGGGTAACACCGTCCAGAAAGGGCTTTGGCTTGACCCGCGGGCCAAGCTCTTTCTTATTTTAATGTGCGTACTGTGTTCCATGTTCGCACCTTCCCTTTCGTATCAGTTTGCACTTGTCCTGCTGATTGCTGTATTGGGAGTGCTTTGCGGAAAGTGGAAATATTCCATAAAAGGGGTCTGCTTTTATGCCGTGGTCTGTGTACTGACGGTCTGGATCATGGCGGCCATGACGGGGACGCTACGGACCATGTTTGTTGCGTTCCTTGGACTGTACCATAAAGTTTATGCTTGTGGGATGCTGGCAGGGATTGTCCTGTCCACAACGAAAGTCAGCGAGTTTTTATCTGCCATGAACCGCATCCATGCCCCGAAAAAATTTGTCATCACATTTGCGGTCATGCTGCGCTATATTCCAACTATCCAGGAGGACTGGCATTTTGTTAAGGACGCCATGCGGATGCGGGATGTATCGCCCTCCCTGGGCGGATTCCTTTCCCATCCGGGGATGACGGTAGAGTGTATTTATGTGCCGCTGATGATGATGGCCTCCAAAGCAGCGGACGAGCTTTCCATTGCCTCTGTTACTCGCGGGATTGAGAATCCCAATCCCCGGACCTGCCTTGTCCAGATAAAATGCGGGATTGCAGATTGGATGGCGATGTTGATTGCTGTTGCTTTCTTTATTTTTGAATTATGTATGCGGGGAGGTGTGACCGGGTGATTGAATTTGAAAATGTATCATTTTCTTATGAAGGACAGGAGCATGGCGGTTTGCATGGAATCAGCCTTAAAATTGCAGACGGGGAATGTGTCTTGTTCTGTGGCCGTAGCGGGTGTGGAAAAACAACGGTCACAAGGCTGGTAAACGGCCTGATTCCACAATTTTACCAGGGAGAACTTCAAGGGCGTGTGCTGGTGGACGGACAGGAAATCAGCAACCTGCCCATGTATCAGATCGCCGCAAAGGTGGGCTCCGTCTTTCAGAATCCCCGGACGCAGTTTTTCAATGTGGATACGGACAGTGAGATTGCGTTTGGAATTGAAAATGAAGCCAGGCCGGTAAAGGAACTGGAGGAACGGGTAGAACAGACAACAAAAGATTTGCATATTGAAAAGCTACGGAACCGCAATATTTTTGAATTGTCTGGTGGGGAGAAACAGAAAATCGCGTTTGCGTCTGTCTATGCCATGAACCCGGAAATCTATCTGCTGGACGAACCATCCTCGAATCTGGACATGGCTTCCATCCAGGAATTGAAAGAACATCTGCGGCTGATAAAAAGCCAGGGGAAAACCATTTTGATTGCGGAGCACAGACTCTATTATCTGATGGAGCTGGCAGATCGCATTGTTTATCTGGAAGATGGAGAAATAGCAAGGATTTTCACGCCGGAGGAATTTCTCCGGCTGCCCGAAACCGAACGGGAACACATGGGGCTGCGGGCGGTTGATCTGGCAAGGGTGCTCCCTCCGGCCAGTCATCCGCCTATTTCCTCTCCCACATTAGCACTCCATGATGTTACTCTGCGCTATAAAAAACGGACGATTCTACACCAGATTGCTCTTTCTGCGGCAAAGGGGGAAGTCATTGGGGTGGTCGGTCATAATGGAGCCAGAAAGACCACGTTTTCCCGCGCCCTGTGTGGGCTTCATAAAGACTGTGAAGGCGCGTTCCTTTGGGACGACCAGCCGATGGAACACAAGGCGAGGTTGAAACGCTCTTATATGGTTATGCAGGATGTGAACTATGAATTGTTTGCGGAGAGTGTGGGGGCAGAATGTTCCTTCGGAATCCGAAACCCGGATCAAGATTTAGTAGAGGAAACCATGAAGGAATTGGGGCTTACAGCCTACCGGGAACGCCATCCCAACACGCTTTCCGGTGGACAGAAGCAACGTGTGGCTGTGGCAGTCAGCATGATCTGTGGAAAAGATTTGCTGGTGTTCGATGAACCCACCAGCGGACTGGACTTTGACAGCATGGCGCAGGTGGCAGGTCTGATAAAACGGTTATCCGAACAGGGGAAAATCATTTTTATTGTCACCCACGATTTTGAATTTGTCTGCCGTACCTGCTCCCGTGTCCTGCATTTTGATGAAGGGGAAATGCCGGATGACATCCCTGTTGTGATGGATTCCCTTCAAAAGCTCCGGGAACTGTTCTCTGTTTCAGAGAGAAAGGAGATGTGAAGTGATGAAACAGAAAAAAGAAAACAGGATTGCACTGCTGCTTCAATGGGCCGGTGAGCAAAAAATCTGGCTGCTGCTGGCAATCCTGCTGGCCATGGCAAGCGGCCTGTGTATCATTGTCCCGTATATCGGGATTTATCGCCTGATGGATGCCGCTTTCCAGCATATCTGCACAAAAGAGCTTGTCGTACAGACGGTAATGATGATCTCCGTTTCTGTGGCCCTGCGCTTTGTTTTATTCGGGTGTTCCGGTGTGGCGGCCCATAAAGGTGCTTACGGTGCTTTGTTCAAGGTGCGCTGCATGGTGGCGGAACATCTGGCAAAAGTCCCCCTTGGTACATTGAATGAGCGGCGGACCGGGGATATTAAAACGGTTCTGAATGAAGATATTGAAAAGCTGGAGTTGTTTTTAGCCCATAACCTTCCAGACCTTGTGTGCTATATGGTAGGGCCGGTAGCAATTTTCATTTATTTGATGACAGTAAATATCCCATTGGCACTGGTTTCCCTGGTGCCGTTGATTTTGGCCGTTGTGGTAATGGGGGTTATGTTTCGGAATACGGACGGTTTGATGGACCGGGCGAACCGATCCATTACAACGCTCAATTCCGTTATGATCGAGTATATCAGCGGCATGAAACTGATTAAAGCGTACAACATGGGGAGCAAATCGTTCCAGAAATTTTCCGGTGCGATCCAGGAAGAGAATGCCATGTGGAATGAAACCTCCCGGAGAATGGGGCCTCCTTATGCAACCTTTGTGGTTCTGATTGAATGTGGGATGCTGCTGATGGTTCCCCCTGGGCGGGATGTTCTTTCTGAAAGGCTCCCTGGCGGCCAGTGCATTTTTGCTGTTCGTCTATGTCGGCTCCATGTATCTGACGGAGATCCGGCCTTTACAGGAATTGGGGACAAACTTTGCGAATGTCCTGGGCGCCATTACCAAAACGAAAGAAATATTGGACGTTCCTGTTTATGAAGGTGGAATGGACTTCCCGGAAAACCATGATATTGAGCTTAAGAATGTACGTTTTTCCTACGATGGGAAAACGGATGTCCTGCAAGGCGTCAACCTCAAGATCAGGGATGGGGAACGCATGGCACTTGTGGGACAGTCCGGCGCGGGCAAGAGTACCGTGATTGAACTGATCTCCCGGTTTTATGATGTGCAGGAGGGGGAGGTGCTGATCGGCGGGATCAACGTGAATGAACTGAACTACGATACCATCCTGAAGAATATTGCCATTGTATTTCAAAAGACATTCCTTACCCGTGACAGTGTACTGGAAAATATCCGCATGGGTTCAGACGCCAGCCTGGAGGAAGTACGGGCTGCCGCCAGGGAGGCGCAGATTGATGACTTCATCATGTCGCTGCCGGATGGTTATGACACAAAGGTAGGCAGCTTCGGCTCCCGTTTCTCCGGTGGGGAAAAACAGCGGATTGCTATTGCAAGGGCGATCTTGAAAAATGCTCCCATCCTGATTCTGGACGAAGCGACAAGCGCCTCTGACCCGGAAAATCAGATGGAAATTGATAAGGCCATTCAGAACCTCTGCAAAGGCAGGACGGTCATTGTGGTAGCGCACAGGCTGAGCGCCTTGAAAATGTGCGACCGTGTGGCGGTGGTAGAGAATCATACGATCACCAGCGTCGGTACCCATGAGGAAGTGCGGAAAGAGAACGCTTATTATCGGAAAGCATGGGAGGACTACGAAACAGCGAGGGGAATTACTTATCAACTGGAAGGAGGCGGGCAGAATGAATCCAAATAACGTATGGAAGAAGAACCGGGAGTTTTATATTGGCGTTGCCGGGACTGTCCTGGAGGGACTGTTCTCTGGTAGCCTGTTTATGCTGCTTTATTCTGTCATGCGGTTTTTATGGGACGGTCAGTTTGATATGAACCGTGTACTGGTCCTGACAGGTGTTATTGCATTTATCTTTCTGCTCCGTATTTTGATATACAGCTATGGCTATACCAAAGCACAGATCGGCGGCGCAAAAGTCAGTAAAAATATCCGCTTGTTTATGGGCGACCATCTCAAGCGTATCCCGCTTTCCCGATTTACACAAGGGCAGACAGGCGATTATATCAACACCATTACCAGTGATGTAAATAACTATGAAAAAATTCTGACCCATAAGATCGGGGACATTGCAAAGAGCTTTGCCCTGTCGCTGATGTTGATTGTTTTTGTGATGACGATCTACTTTCCAGCCGGGCTGATCCTCCTGATTGCCGACCTGCTTTTGATCCCCGGATTGTGGCTTTCTTTCCGGCAGGTAGCGAAGTATGGCAAAGAGAAGAACGATATTTGTGCAGAGAATGTCAGCAGCATTGTGGAGTATGTATCCGGTATCCAGACTTTCCGGGCCTATGGCGTTGGCGGTCTGAAAAACAAAACCGTGATCCATGCCATGCAGGAGTTTAGCAGGATCAGCTTTGTGTATGAAGCCAAGGTTCTCCCGATAGGTGCGGGATTTGGTATTTTGAGCTGGCTGTCCTGCCCGGTTGTGATCTGGACGGCCTATGGCCCCTGGGCAGCCGGAACTTTAGATACCGTGTCCTATCTTTTGATTTGTATGCTGCCTTTGTTCTGTGCGAAGCTGGCAAATTCCATTTTTGTAGACCTCACCAGCTATAAGAATCTGATGATCTCGAAAAATAAAATCATGGCTGTGATGAAGGAACCGGAAGAAACCGGCAGCATGGAGCCGCTACAGGCAGCCTCCCATGAGATTGTATTTGACCATGTGAACTTTTCTTATGTTCATGGGGAACCGGTGTTAAAACAGGCTTCCTTTACTGTGCCGGATCAGAAGCTGACCGCCATTGTGGGGGATTCCGGCTCCGGCAAGTCTACCATCCTGAACCTGATTGCAAAATACTATGAAGTATCTGGCGGCACGATTTCCATAGGAGGCAGACCGATCAATCATGTAGCTGCAGAACAGGTATTAGACCAGATTTCTATGGTGGACCAGGATGTGTTCCTGTTTGATGATACAGTGCGGGAGAATATCCGCCATGCCCGTCCGGATGCTACGGACGCAGAAATTGAAGTGGCCTGCCGAGAGGCAAACTGTGACGGCTTTATCCGCAAGATGGAGAGGGGTTATGATACGCCGATTGGGGAAAATGGAAATCTCCTGTCCGGCGGCGAACGCCAGCGCCTTTCCATAGCACGTGCCATTTTGAAAAACAGCCCGATCCTGCTGCTTGACGAGGCGACGGCCTCCCTAGACATTGAGAATGAATTGGCGGTAAAGCAGGCGATTGCGAACCTACTGAAAGAGAAAAAAACCGTGGTGATGATCGCACATACCCTATCCATCGTAAAAAATGCCGATCAGATTCTGGTGGTTTCCGATGGTCGGATCACCGAAGCTGGTACACACGAAGAATTGTTAGCAAAGGATGGAAAGTACGCTGCCATGTGGAACGCAGAACAGCAGCTTTCCGCCTAAAAGGAGGCTACGATGAAGATTCATGCGTCCGGGGAGGATTATCTGGAGGCTGTGCTGATACTCCAAAAGAAGCAAGGCATGGTCCGCTCCATTGACCTTGCCCGGTACATGGGCTTTAGCAAACCGAGTATCAGCCATGCGGTAGGCGTTTTGAAAAATGGAGGTTTTTTGACCGTGGATGATGATGGGTTCCTTCATCTGACCGTCATAGGTCGGGAGATTGCCGAGAAAATCTATGAACGCCATCTGTTTTTTATGGAGCAGTTTATCGCTGCTGGCGTCGATCAGGAAACAGCGGAACAAGACGCCTGCCGGATTGAACACGCCATCAGTGATACATCTTTCCGAAAGCTGAAG
>ERZ1694980.800-NODE-800-length-9532-cov-13.578875_pt1 | contig 9532 bp, 9 predicted proteins | sample MGYA00581606_ERZ1694980 | MGnify/ENA primary metagenome ERZ1694980 (study PRJEB42213, sample SAMN07424368) | human gut metagenome | biome: ENVO:00009003; feature: ENVO:2100002; material: ENVO:00002003 | host: Homo sapiens | place: USA | collected 2014 ...
ACAAGTACGGCAAAAACGCCGTGCTGAAAGCCAGCAGCTACGAGGAAGGTGCCACTATGCGACAGCGCAACGCGCAGATCGGCGGGCATAGTGCGGGAGGTTCAGATGGAAAACTACAAAAATAGCAAGATCGGGCTGGAGACCGCCCAAAAGTACGGGGACATCCTGGAGATGGAACGCCCCCAGACCGAAGAATCTCTCCGCAAGCACCCTCGCATGACCCTTCAGAACCGTGCCAAAATCTTCTCGCCCTTCTCTCCGCTACGAGGCTACGACGAGCAGCTTGCCGCAGAAAAGCAGCACACCGAGCGTGTGACCAAGCGCATTCTGACCGAGGAAGAAATGTCCGCCCTGTCCGATCGGCTGATGCAAGTCACGAAAGGCATGACCATCACGGTGCGGTATTTTAAGGCGGATACCGCCCACCCGGAGATTCCGGCGGTGGGTAATTACATCACATTGACCGGCAAAGCAGACCGCATCGACCCGGTGTTCCGCACCCTGCAGGTGGGCGACACCGTAGTGCCCTTTGAAGATCTGGTAGAGGTCAGCGGGGAGGGGATCATGGACATTGATGTGTATCTGGGCATCGGGGAAGAATGAGATGATAAGAAATGCTGAAAGAGATGTTTATGGGACAGCTCTTTCAGTAAAATGACCTCAGAAGAAGCAAAACACCCATCAGACGGAGGAAAACACAATGGCAAACGGTGATTACGGCTATTTCGGCAAGGGCGACACGGGCTATGCCCAATACATGACGGCTTTCAACCGCAACTTTGGCGGTTCGTCTGGCGGCGGTGGCGGTGGGAACCACAACAATGGCGGCGGGGGAGACGGCAGCGGATGCGGCTGCCTTATCGCCATTGCGGTGGTGGTCGTGCTGGTGCTTATTGCCATGGGAAGCTGAGGGCATCCCCACGGTGCAGAGCTGCTTGTGGTAAACGGCGGAAAAAACTAAAAAAGCACTTGACCCTGACGTTGCGTCATAGCGTATACTGAGCTTGTCGCAAGGGAGGAAAACAAAATGATGACTGTCAAGGAAGTGAGCAATCTGACCGGGGTGAGCATTCGGACGCTGCAATATTACGATAAAATCGGTCTGCTGCATCCGGCGCATCGAACGCAGGCAGGCTATCGCCTGTATGATGATGCTGCACTGGAACGATTGCAACAGATCTTGCTGTTCCGCGAACTGGAATTTTCACTGGAGGATATCCGAAAAATTCTGAAAAACCCGGAGTTTGACCGGGAAAAGGCACTGGAACAGCAGATCACATTGCTGACCCTGAAAAAACAGCATCTGGAAAAGTTGATCGCTCTTGCGGAGAAGATTCGGACAACAGGAGGAAACGTTATGGACTTCAACGCATTTGACACACAGAAGATCAAGGAATACGCAAAACGTGCAAAGAAAGAGTGGGGCGCAACCACAGAGTATCAGGAATTTGAGGCAAAAAACGCCCGGCGGACGCAGAAGGAATCCGGCAGCATCAACGAGCAGTTGATGGGGCTCGTAGCGGCATTCGGAACGCTGCAAACCAGAGAACCGGCAGACCCAGCAGTACAGGCACAGGTGAAAAAGCTGCAGGACTTTATCACCGAGAATTACTATACCTGCACGAAGCCCATTCTGTATCAACTTGGACAAATGTATGGTGCCGGCGGCGAGTTTACGGAGAATATCAACGCTGCCGGGGGAGAGGGCGCGGCAGAATTTGCTCAGAAAGCCATTGAAATTTATTGCCGATAAGCCCAAAGTCGGTGGCAGTCTACGCCTACGGCAACCTGCATGGTCTGTGGATGAGGAAACTTTAAGAAACGAACGGGCTCCTGCCGGTGGTTGAACGCTTGCAGGAGCCTGTTTTGCGTGCAGCCAGAGGGATGATGCAGCGTTGAAAATGTTCTGCTTGACCTTGTGCAGAGGATGAAGTATTATACTCGCAAGGAACCAACGTACGAGGAGATTGTACCGTGGCAGATTGGCTGCAAAGCCACGCCGACTACGATATGAAGGTCATCTTCTGCTGCTTTGATGCCCGGACGAAGCAGGCGTATCAGACAAAAATGGAGTAAACATTGAAATACAGAGAGATCGCGGACGGCATTTTTCTTGACCGCCCCAACCGTTTTATTGCCCATGTAAACGTGAACGGCACGGTGGAAACCGTCCATGTCAAAAACACCGGGCGGTGCAAGGAACTGCTGCTGCCCGGTGCGGCGGTGCGTCTGGAAGTGTCGGACAACCCGAAGCGCAAGACAAAATACGACCTTGTGGCGGTACACAAGCAGGAACTTGGTTGGGTCAATATGGACAGTCAGGCACCCAACAAGGTGGTAGGAGAATGGCTCTCAAAGCAGGAATTTGACCTTGTCAGGCCGGAGTTTGCTTATGGCAGATCCCGCATCGATTTTTACATGGAAAAGGGCGAACAGAAATACCTGCTGGAAGTCAAAGGCTGCACACTGGAAGTGGGCGGCATCGGTTATTTCCCGGATGCGCCCACCGAACGGGGCGTGAAGCACTTGCACGAGCTGGCTCAGGCACAGCGGGCAGGGTATCGGTGCGCAGTAGCCTTTGTGATCCAGATAGAAGGCATCACCGAGGTGAGGCCGAATGTTGGCACGCAGCCGGAGTTTGGCACAGCGCTGGCCGAAGCAAAAGCCGCAGGCGTGAGCGTGCTGTTCCTGCTCTGCCATGTCGGGCGGGACAGTCTGGAAATCGTGGAGCAGCGGGAAATGTGAAAAACCACATGAGGGAGGAACCAGCATGCCTTTTTTGATGATCCGCAACGACATCACCAAGGTAACAGCGGATGCCATCGTCAACCCGGCGAACCGGCAGTATGTGGAGCAGACTTTCGGCTACGATTTGAGCCGCACCTGCGATGAAATTCGTCCGGGCTATCGCCATGTGGAGACCTGTCAGCAGACCGTGCCGGAGGCCATCGTCGCCTTTTTGGAAAGCAATAGCTTTGAAGATGCGCTCCGCAATGCGGTCTCCCTTGGCGGCGACAGCGACACCCTTGCCTGCATCACCGGCGGCATTGCCGAAGCCTTTTACGGGATGCCGTCTGAATTGCAGCAGGAAACCTTGAAGCGTCTGCCGGAGGATCTGCGGGCGGCGTACGAGCTGTTCCGGCAGAACCTTGAGCGCAGGATGTGACACCGTCGGTGCTGCACAGACCCAAGCGGTATTTAAAAAACTGAGGATCGTACCGGAAGAACAGCAAAACACCCGCCTGCGTATTGTGTGCAAAGCACAGTACATGGGCGGGTGTGGTTTTGTTGTGGTTTGTTCGCACTGTCAGAACAGGTCGAAACATAATTTTTGTGGAGTTCCGTCCAGCAGATACCGGAGATAGAGACGGTCGTTTTCCGCTTCTGCCTGCACCTGCGTGGCGTGCTCAAAGAGGGTGCGCAGACGACGGTATTCTGCCCGCTGCGCCTCTGTATAGCGGGACGGCATATCCGAGGTGAGGAACACATTGCCCAGCAGGGCATTGACCGTGGCAAGGGTGCGTTTTTGCTCTGCCGTCAACTTGCAGTTTTCCTCCCGGAGGAAGAACACATCCGGGTCGCTGCCATAGGCACGGCCATTGAGCTGCCGCCGGAATAGCGTGTTGTTGATGGCCTGCTTTGTGGACACCCGCTCCCGGTGGAACAGGCGCATATACCACACATCGTCCCAGTCCAGCCCTACGTCACAGCTGACACGGCAGTAGTCCACCAGCCCGAAGGCAGGCATCACCGGCACGCCGCAGCCGAGAATGGCTTTTTGTCCGCACCAACTGCGCAGCAGCTCCATGGCACGGCGCATCCGGGCGGCACGACTCTCGTGGGCGTTACCAAAGGGGGCAGCACCGTACAGAAAATCCAGCTTGACAAGGTCGAAGCCCCAGTCGTTCAGCACCCGGTCAAATACCCGGCGCAGATAATCCAGCACGGCCGGGTTGTCGATATCCAGCGCATAAAAGCTGCTCCAGTTGCAGCCGCAGCACCACGGTGCACCGTTCACCTTCAGCAGCCAGTCCGGGTGCTGTCGGAAAAGGGCAGATTCCTTTTCGCACACAAAGGGCGCAAGCCAGAGCCCAGCCTGAAAGCCAGTGGCATGAATTTCCTCCACCATACCTTTCAGCCCGTGGGGGAATTTCTGTGCATCTGTTTCCAGCCAGTCGCCCACCTCCGGCTCCCAGCCATCGTCGATCTGGAACAGGTCTCCCGGGCAAAGCAGGCTGCGACATCCGGTCAGATCCTCCCGGATGGTATCCTCGTTGATGTCCTGATAGCGGTTGTACCAACTGGAATAGCCTGCCAGCTTCTTTTCAGTCCGGGGCTTGATGCCCATAGCCTGAAACCAGCCGTCGAACACCTCGGTCTCGCCGCCCTCGGCAAAAAACAGGTCAAGGAGTGGGAAACTGCCGCCGGGATGCTCCACCCCGGTGCAGTCACGCTCCAGCGTCAGCAGGGCTTTGCCGCTGTCGTACCGGAGGATGGTGTAGCCCGGCTTCTCGTCCAGCGATGCTACCAGCCGGAACTGCGCTCCCCTGCGGAAATAGCAGTAGGAAAAGCCGTGGCTTTGACCTTTTTGATTCCCGTAAGGTACAAAGTGATAATCGCCGTAGCGGTCAAAGGCATATTTTTTGCGCAGAAAGCCGGGGATGTGGTCGGTGCCGCGCAGCTTGCCGTTCCGGTCCAGCTCCGGGCTGTAGGTCCATGTCTGGTAGCCGTTCATAAACAGACGCTCGTCTGCTTCCATCGTCCACGGCATCTCGGCACGCACCGCCTTCAGCGTCCCGGCGGGCAGGTCTGCCGTCAGATGCAGCGCACCGCCATTCTCCGTGACCGTGCAGTTGCCTGTCTGTACGCCGCCGGAAGTTTCCGCGTACCAGTGCAGCGTTTCAGTCATGGTGCGCTTCCTCCCCGTGGAGCTGTGCGCTGATCTCGGCAGCGCGGGCATCGGTCAGAACAAACTTGCGGCGGAACAGCACCAGCGCACCAGCCAGCACCAGCATGGGCAGAACGGTCATCATCAGGCGCAGACCCAGCAGGGTTCCGGCGCTTTGTACTGCCACCGGGCCGGTCTCCTCCGTGTTGCCCACAAGACCGATGAGGTCCAGCCCGATGCCGGTCAGGAATACCGCCACACCGGAGGCAGCCTTGACCACAAAGGTCTGCATGGAAAAGATAACGCTCTCCTCCCGGCGTCCGGTCTTGAGCTCGCCGTAATCCACGCTGTTGGAAAGGAACAGGGTGGTCAGCACGGTCAGCATTCCGTTGCAGGCGAACACCACCACGCCCGGAATGCACAGCAGGGCAAGGCTGTGGGACAGGCCGGTCAGGCAGAACACCAGCAGCGTGCCGTAGCCGCACAGCGCCAGCACAAGGCTGAGCTGAAATACCTGCGTGCTGCTGAACTTTTTGCGCAGCAGCGGGTAAAGCACCATCATGCCAAGGATCTGCGCCGCACCGCCCACGGTGGAAAACAGGGTGTAGGTGGCTTTCCAGCCTGCACCGCCAAGGTCGTATTTGAAGAAATAGATGATGAAGTTGGAGGTAAGGTACAGCGCCGAGTTGATCAGCACAATGCTGCCTACCACCACCATAGCCTGATCGTTGCGGAACAGGGCGGAGAACATCTCCTTTACGGTGGCGGTCTTCATCTCACTGGGGGTGGTTTCTTTCATGGAAATGCAGCACACCAGCTCTGTCACTGCAAAAATTACCGCTACGATCAATGCCACCCAGCGGAAGCCGGCGCGCTCGCTGTCGCCGCCAAGGGCTCCCACCAGCAGCATGGTGAACATGGCGATGAGGGCAGAGCCAACGCCTGCACAGGTGCGCCCCACCATGGAAAGGTTCTCCCGGTCTTTTGGGGTGCGGGTCACGGCCGGGATCATGGACCAGTACGGAATATCCATCATGGTATAGGTGATGCCCCACAGGATGTACACCACGCTGAAGTAGACCATCAACGCCGCTTCGTCCAGCACCGGGGCGGCAAACAGGGCGTAGAGCACCAGCGCATTGAGCAAGCGTGCCGGAAAAGATCCACGGACGGAAGCGTCCCCAGCGGGTGCGGGTCTTTGCCACCAGAACCCCCATAAAGGGGTCGTTGAAGGCATCAAAGAACCGAGCCGCCATGAGCACGACGCCCACAAAGCTTGCCGAAAGCCCCAGCACATCCTGATAATAATACATGACGTAAGAAGCCGACAGGGCATATACCATATCCTTGCCCACGGCACCAATACCAAATGCGGTTTTCTGTTTCAGGGTCAGTTCCATACAGCGTCCTCCTTTTCAATGGTGAACCGCAGCACAACGGGCTGGGTCTGCGGTGCAGAAACGGTCAGCAGGGCTTCTCCGGCAGTGCCCACGGTGCGCAGATAAGTACCGGTCATGCCGCCCTCGGCAACGGCGGTCTGTGGGCCCACAAGGGCGGCGCTGCCCTCCACCGTAAACTGCACCGGGAACTGTGCGTAGGGGGCAGGGGTGCCGTTCTCGTCCAGAATGCGCACCCGGACAGCCGCCATATCGTAAGTATCTTTTTCCCGAAGAGCCGTCCGGCTGACCTTGACTTCCAAGTGTAGCTTTGCGCTGGGGCAAAGGGTCACGCTGCGCACCACGTTGCCGTCCTGCACGGCATCGAACCGCCATCGGGTAGCTTCGCCGCCCCAGTTGCCCACATATTTGCCGTAAAGCGCCACGCCATCCTCAAAGGTCATTTTGTAGTGCAGCATACACCAGCCGAATTTGACCTTGTAGGCAAGCGGCAGCCCCGCCAAGCCGTATTTCCCGGCAGCCAGCAGGCAGTCCCGTACAGCGGCCGCTTTGGACGGCGAAAAATGCTCCTGCGTTTCCAGCAACTCGCCAATGGGATCGTCCATCACAAAGGGCGGGTGGGGCAGCGCCGTCCACTCGCTGCGGCGCAGAGCGGTGACAAACACATCGTTTTTGTAAAGCTTTATCTGCTGGGCATTGCTGAAAACATAGGCCGTGCCCAGCTGCCCGGCGGGGTTATCGCCAATGTCCATGGAGGAGCTGACCGCCAGCACCGGGTCAGCGTCACCCTGACTGGCATAGACCGCTGCCGCCAATTTGGGGTTGCGGAAGCTGTCCAGCACCCCGTGGTAGCAGATGCGATCCCCGGAGCCAAAATCCTTGTGGGTCTGGTAGTCGAACATACACCAGCCAAAGCACCCGGCGTGCTCTCCGCTGGCATGGGCGGCGTTCTGCACCCGGACGTGCCGCAAGGCGTGCTCCTGTCGATGAGGGCCATCGTCAAAGGCTTTGGTGGGGTACATGTGACCGTTGCACTCCGAGATGAGCAGCGCCTTGCCCATATCGGGGGTCACGTCCTTTTTGGGCTTTGCACCGGGCGTTACGCCGTTGTGGGAAAAATCGTTGTAGGCGTAGACATCCTCCAGCAGATGGCTTTTTTCCAGATACCGCACACCGGAGGTAGCACGGCTGGGGTCCAGCTGATGGGCGATCTGATTTGTGCGGGTGTAGAAGGCATCGTCGTCCACGCTCTCGTTGATGCGCACGCCCCACAGGATGATGCTGGGGTGGCTGCGGTTTTGCAGGAGCATCTCCCGCAGCATTTCACAGGCGGCGTCCTTCCAGTTGTCGTCCCCGATGTGCTGCCAGCCCGGCAGTTCGGTGAACACCAGCAGACCCCGCCGGTCGCACTCGTCCAGAAAATATGGGCTTTGGGGGTAGTGGCTGGTGCGCACGGCGGTGCAGTGCAGTTCCTCCTGCAAAATGCGGGCATCCTCCCGCTGTAGGCTTTCCGGCGCGGCATAGCCGATGTAAGGGTAGCTCTGGTGTCGGTTCAGACCCCGCAGAAAGGTCTTTTTGCCGTTGAGGTAGAAGCCATCTGCCTTGAATTCCGCTGTGCGGAAGCCAAACGTCACCTGTTTGCGGTCGATGGGCTGTCCGGCTGCGTTCAAAAGCTCTGCCACGGCATGATGCAAAACCGGATTCTCTGTATCCCACGGCTGTGCGTCCGGGACGGAAAACTGCATCTTCCCGGTTTCTGCCGCCTGTGCGGTCTGCTCTGCCAGCAGGGTGCCGTCTGCGGTCTCCAGCCGGATGCGGACCGCCACGGCTGCGGGTGTGAGCTCTGCCGTCCACTGCACCACGGCATCATGTAGGGTGGGCGTGTAGACGAACAAATCGGTCAGGCGGCTCTCTGCCGTAGCTTCCAGCCAGACCTCCCGGTACAGCCCGCCGTAGGTCAGGTAGTCGATGACAAAGCCAAAGGGTGGAATGGCCGGGTCTTCACGGGTATCCAATTGCACGGTCAGCAGGTTTTCACCCTCCCGGTCCACAAGGTCTGTGATCTCCACCGCAAAGCCGGTATAGCCGCCCCGGTGCTGCCCGGCAACCTTGCCGTTGACCCACACCACCGCCTGATGAGCAGCGCCGTCAAAGCGGAGAAACAGCCGGGGCGCAGCCTGTACCGGCGGAACCCGGAACCGCTTCCGGTAGCCGCAGACCATCTCGTAATCGGCGGGGGTGGCATAGTGCAGCGGCACCTCCCGGCAGGTATGGGGCAAGCGGACGGCTTGTTGTTTTGGCACCGGCAGCCCCTTGCCAAAGGCCTCTGTCCAGTGTCGTGTGAACTCCCAGTCCTCACAAAAACTGTGTTTCATCGCGGCAGCACTCCTTCCAGTAAAATCGAGATCATTTCCTCCAGTACAGCCACATACTGCACCCCGCTTTCTGCCAGACTGCGGTCTGCCAGAAAACTCTCGATGGATGCGGTGATCATCTGCCGCAGCACCGGCAGGGATACCGGACGCATGACCCCCTCAGCCACAGCCTGCTCCAGCAGCGCCATGGTGGGCTCCCACCCGTTTTCCAACTGACTGCGCACCCGCGCCGCCACCACCGGGTATTTTTCATCCAGCTCCTTCATCTGCCGCAGATCCAGCGCGGCATATTCTGCCGGCATGGCAATGATGACCGCCCGCAGCTTTTCCTGCAAAGTACCACCGCCCGCCAGAATTTCCTGCTTGCAGCGGTGAATCTCTGCAAAGGCGTGGTCTACCATATCCAGTAAAAGCGCCTCCTTGGAGGGGTAAACGGTGTAGATGGTCTTTTTGCTGATGTGCAGCGGCTCTGCCACCTGTTGCATGGTGAAATGCAGCCCCTGTTGACGGAATAACTGCATCGCCTGTGTGCGCACCAGCGCATCGAGCTTTTCCTGCATGAGCGTCCTCCTTGTGGAAACTGTGCTTGCTTTTCTGGTTTCCATTCTAGTGCGGAAACCGAGCCAAATCAAGCGGTTTCCGTATTTTCTGCGTTCTGCCAAGAAAGTGCAGACATTTTGCAGCAGAATGACAAAAAGAACCCCGGCGTGCCTTGAAAGCTGCCGGGGTCTTTTGCGTGCAGGTGCTTTTCCGCAGCGGCAAGTCCTCGTCAAAACTCCGGGTGCCATTCATCCCGGATGCCAATGTCGGCACAGACGATTTTTCCGCACAGCGGCGCAGAAGCTTCTGCCATATGCAAAGGCTTATAACTG
>ERZ1694980.802-NODE-802-length-9495-cov-8.698305_pt1 | contig 9495 bp, 5 predicted proteins | sample MGYA00581606_ERZ1694980 | MGnify/ENA primary metagenome ERZ1694980 (study PRJEB42213, sample SAMN07424368) | human gut metagenome | biome: ENVO:00009003; feature: ENVO:2100002; material: ENVO:00002003 | host: Homo sapiens | place: USA | collected 2014 ...
AGCCTTATCGTCGGCAGCGTCAGATGTGTATAAGAGACAGTACTAAGAGTTACTATAATAAGCACATAAAGTAAATATAAGAAACGCAGAAAGTAATTATAGGAGTTAAACACATGAATAAAGTAGATGTAAATGGATTAACAGAACGGGAGTTTTTAGCAGAATATAAGCCGGGCGATTATGACAGACCATCGGTTACAGTTGACATGATGGTGCTTCGTATGAAGGAAGACTTAAGCTGTATGCAGGTGCTTCTGATAAAGAGAAAGGCTCATCCGGAGATAGACAAATGGGCGCTTCCAGGCGGATTTATTAACATAAAGGAATCAGCATATGAAGCAGCGTGCAGGGAGCTTAAAGAGGAAACAGGTCTTACAGACATTTATCTTGAGCAGCTCTATACCATGAGCCAGCCGGACAGGGACCCTCGTATGAGAATTATTGATATTGCATACATTGCACTGCTTCCATATGGATATGAGCAGTCTGCCGTTGCGGGTGATGACGCAAAGGATGCCAGATGGTTCGATGTGAAATTTGCAGATGAAAAACTTGAGTTTGCAAACGACTTGATTAAAATTGAATACTCCCTCAGGTCTGAGAAATTTAAAAATGGTGTAATCACAGTGGAAAACTTTGTTCCGGTCAGCGTATCAGACGAAAAGCTTGCTTTTGACCATGACCAGATTATACTGGAAGGACTTATGAGGATAAGGAATAAGGCTGAGTATACAGGCATTATGTTTAACCTTGTGCCGCGTGAGTTTACCATTCCGGACCTGCTTAAGGTGTTTGAGGTTCTTTCAGGAAAGGAAGTTCATCCAAAGGTGTTCCGTGAGAAGATTGCAGGACAGCTTGTTTCACTTGACAGGTCGCAGAGACCTATTGTCGGAAGAAAACCGGCTGCTGTGTACAGATATGTTGACCTTAACATGGATGAACGTAAACTGGTTAAAGTGCATAAGAAATATAAAAACGGTGTGATACTCACAAGGGCACAGCCATTCCATAACGGACACCTGAACATGATAAAACAGGCCGCATCGGAGTGCGAAAATCTGCTTGTTGTGATAGGCAGTGCAAACAAAAGCTATACAAAGAGAAATCCGTTTCCAATCGAATACAGAAAAAGACTTGTTGAAAACGTACTGCAGGAAGAGGATTTAAGCGGTGCAGATGTAAAGGTTATGACATTATCAGACTGGAGCATGGAGGATGCAGCTCAATATGTAAAGGAATGGGGTTCTTTCTTCTATTACAACATAGCTAATGAAATTGGAGAGAAAAGCTTTACATTCTATTACAACGACGACCCGAAGATTGCGGAAAACTGGTTTACAGATGATATTTTAAAGAATGTGACCATCAGAAACCTTGGCAGAAGCGATATTGAGATTTCAAGTACAATGATCAGAGATTTGCTGTATAAGAAAGATTATGACAAAGTCAGGGATCTGGTTCCGCGATGGATGTGGAAGGATTTAAAGCAGCTTGGAAAAATCCTTATGGATGCAACAAATGATGATTATATGATGTAGGAGGAAATGATTATGGCAAAGAAAATTTTAGTAGTAGTGGATGCACAGAATGACTTTATTACAGGAGTTCTTGGAAACAAGGAGTGTAACGTGGCAACAAATGTTATTGCAGATGAAATCAGGTCAGGAAAATATGATGACGTGATATTCACAAGGGATACGCATGATGAAAACTATCTGAATACTCAGGAGGGAAGAAAGCTTCCGGTAGCTCACTGTATTAAAGGGACAAACGGATGGGAAGTAGACGCTCGTCTTAAAGCAGCAATGAAGGAGCGTGGAGTTGACTGTGATGATATGACTTATATTGACAAGCCGACGTTTGGCAGCAAAGAGCTTGGCGAACTGCTTGCGGGATATGACAACAGCGATACAGAGATTTATTTCTGCGGATTCTGCACGGGAATATGCGTAATCAGCAACGTAGCGATTGCAAAGACGTTCTGTAAAGATGCAGAGGTGTCAGTGATAGAAAATGCCTGTGCCTGCGTAACGCCTGAAAGTCATAAGACAGCAATAGAAGCAATGAAAATGATTCAGGTCAATATTATATAGAAAGCCATTTATTAAAAATGTTTCTGACATACTAATAGTGTAAGAAATGGGAGGAGAATATTATGAAATTAAACCAGATAATCACAAGTCTTTTAGAGACTGATATGTATAAATTCAGCATGGGTCAGACAATATTCCATCAGTTTACGGATTACAAGACCACATGGACATTCAAGTGCAGAAATGAAGATGTGCATTTTACACAGAAAATGGTGCAGGAGATAACAGAACAGATTAAGGCTTTCTGTAAGCTTCGGTTTACAGAGGATGAGCTTGCATATCTTGACAATATCAAATGGATCAAAGGCTCTTATGTTGATTTTCTTCGTCTCTGGCAGCCGCGTTTTGAGGATTTTGAGATAGGAACAGATGCACCTTGTGGCTTGTCTATCGAGGCAAAAGGAACATGGCTTAACACTTCAATGTATGAGATTCCGACACTTGCCATTGTAAATGAAGTGTATTTCAGAATGGCATATGACTATGATAAGCTGCTTGACAGCTTTAAGAAGCGTTTGGATGCAAAGTATGAGAATTTAAAGAACGGACACTGGTACGCGGGTACATTCTCAGAGTTTGGTCTCAGAAGAAGACTTTCTGCTGAAGCGCAGGAGCTTGCAGTGCAGAAGTTCGCACATTTAAACGACACCCTGCACAGTTCATCAAAGTTTGTCGGCACATCAAATGTGTATCTTGCAAAGAAGTACGGACTTACACCTGTAGGCACCATGGCTCATGAGTGGATTATGTGCACAGGACAGGGCAATCACAGGCACAATCCGGCATATTCAAACTGGTATGCTCTCGATGCATGGATCAAGGAGTATGGAGTATTAAACGGTATTGCGCTTACTGACACAATCACAACAGACTGTTTCCTGCGTGATTTCCAGCTGACCTATGCGACACTTTTCTCAGGAGTGCGTCATGACAGCGGAGACCCGTATGAGTGGGGTGAAAAGATGATTGCTCATTACAAGAGCCTTGGAATTGACCCAAAAACAAAGACACTTTTATTCAGCGACAGTCTTGATTTTGAGCGTGCTGACAAGCTCTACAGACATTTCTGCAAGGAAATAAATGTAGCTTTCGGTATTGGCACATACTTAAGCAATGATACAGATGTTCCTGCACTCAATATTGTCATGAAAACCACAATATGCAATGGTATGGATGTAGCGAAGATTTCTGATACACCCGGCAAGGGGATGTGCAAAAATCCGGATTATGTGGATTACTTAAACCGCTGCATTGATTACAGGATGAAAAATGACCGCTAGGAGGAAATGTCATGAATACAGGATTTTACCGTGTTGCCGCATCGTCCCCTGAGATTTATCTCGGGGACTGCGTGAACAATGCTGACAATATCATACACATTGCAGAGTCACTTGCAAAAAAGGATGTGCAGCTTGTGGTTTTTCCGGAGCTGTGTATTACGGGATATAGCTGTGCAGACATGTTTTTGAGAAAAGAACTGCTCGCGCAGGCTCAGCAAGAACTGGACAGGATTAAAACAGCATTGCAGGATTTAAGCATCCTTGTATGCGTGGGACTGCCGATAGAAGATGAAGCTGGCAGACTTTTCAACTGTGCTGCATATGTACACAGCGGAGAAATTGTTGGAATTGTGCCAAAAACATATATTCCCAACTATGGTGAATTTTATGAGAAACGCTGGTTTACAAGCGCAGACAAGAGATTATCAGATGAGATTACTTTAAATTATGTCGCAAACAGGCCAACAGTACCTTTTTCTCCGAATATTATTATCAAGGATCTGAGAGGCGCAATTGTCGGTACTGAGATTTGTGAAGATTTATGGGTAAGTGCGCCTCCGAGCGGGGAGCTTTGCAAAGCCGGTGCAAATATCATTATAAATCCATCAGCAAGCAATGACGTAATCGGAAAAAGAGAATACAGGCGCAGTCTTGTGGCGATGCAGTCAGGAAGATGCCGTGCCGGATACGTGTATGCGTCAAGCGGTGCAGGAGAGAGCAGCACGGATCTGGTATTTTCCGGCCACTGCATCATAGCTGATAATGGCAGAATAGCTGGTGAGACGTCAGATTATTCAAAACGTATGAATAAAAAGGTATCAGAAGATGATGTGATGAGCTCTGGTTTTGTGATAAGTGAGATAGATATTGATCGCTGCATGAATGACCGCCAAAGATACAACAGCGATTCATGGGCTGATGTGCCGGATGTGATAAAAGTAATTTTAAATGGTGAAAACCGGATGAAGGATTATCAAATATGGCCAAAGAAAGTTAATCCGTATCCGTTTGTACCAAGTGATAAAAACAACCGAAAAAACCGCTGCATGGAGATTTTGTCGCTTCAGGCAAAAGGTCTGGAACAGAGACTCATATCCACCGGAATAAAAAATGTTGTTCTTGGAATATCCGGCGGTCTGGACAGCACACTTGCACTTTTGGTATGCTGTGATGCATTTGAAGCACTTGGCATTCCGAAGAGAAATATCTATGGTATTACAATGCCAGGATTTGGAACTACATCTACTACAAAGACAATTGCTGACAGGCTTATGGAAGAATTTGGAGTGACAGCCGTGGAAGTTAATATTGAGGCTGCATGCAGACAGCACATGAAGGATATAGGACATCCGGATGATGTTTTTGACGTGACATATGAAAACATTCAGGCCAGAGAGCGTACGCAAGTATTATTCGATTATGCAAACATGGTAGACGGACTTGTAATCGGTACAGGTGATATGTCAGAGCTTGCACTTGGCTGGTGCACCTACAACGGTGACCATATGAGCAATTATGCCGTGAACTGCAGTGTACCAAAGACACTTGTTAAATACATTGTACAGGCTTATGCCAGCGAGTGCGCGTCAACGGATGAAATGAAAAATGTGCTTTGCGAAATAGCAGACCTGCCTATTTCTCCTGAACTACTGCCGCCGGATAAAGACGGTAACATAGCACAGAAAACAGAGGAGAGCATCGGCAAATATGACCTTCATGACTTCTTCCTTTATCATTTTCTGCGTAATGGAGAAAGCCGGGATCGGATATTAAAACTTGCAGAGATTGCTTTTGCAAATGTAAGTAAGGGTGAAATAGAAAAGACTCTGGAAACATTCTTTACGCGTTTCAGGCAGCAGCAGTTTAAGCGTTCATGCATACCTGACGGACCAAAGGTGGGAACTGTTTCATTATCTCCTAGAGGTGATCTGAGAATGCCAAGCGATATGGTGGAATTGTATTAGGCCGAAGTGCAAAAAGATGAAAGAAATATTAGCTAACCACAAATGAACATCTAGTCACAGCGTAAGAAAACCGGGAGACCGGGAACGCAGCCGGGGGGATGGCACACCCTCATGTAAGCGACTAGCGAAGCTGTTTAGATACTGTAGAATTATGCACATGAAACACAGAAATGCCCAGCCATGGATGGCTGGGCAAGGTGTTATGCGCCATGGACGGCGCATAAAAGCCGGTTTCGTCAAGCATAGAAACACTATAAGCATAATTCGTACAGAATCTTAACAGCAAAGCGTTAGCGCACATGAGGGTGTGCCATCCCCCCGGCTGCGTTCCCGGTCTCCCGGTTTTCGTAGTTAGTCAAGTGAATTACGCAGTCTTTCCGGTATAAAGCTGATAATACTTTCCCTTCTTTGCAATCAGCTCATCATGACTTCCCCTTTCAATAATGCGTCCCTGCTCCAAAACCATAATGCAGTCGCTGTTTCTGACAGTAGAAAGCCTGTGTGCGATAACAAATGTAGTACGGCCATGCATGAGCTTATCCATGCCGTCCTGAACAATACGCTCAGTACGTGTATCAATTGAGCTTGTAGCCTCATCGAGGATGAGCACAGGAGGATCGGCGATAGCGGCACGCGCAATGGCTAGAAGCTGGCGCTGGCCCTGGCTTAGGTTTGCACCGTCACCTGTCAGTACAGTATTGTAGCCGTCAGGAAGCTGGCGGATAAACGTATCGGCGTTTGCCAGGCGGGCAGCTGCGTATACTTCATCATCTGTGGCATCAAGCTTGCCGTAGCGGATGTTTTCCATGACAGTAGCTGTGAAAAGGTGGGTATCCTGCAAAACAATGCCAAGAGAGTGGCGCAGATCAGCCTTTTTAATCTTGTTTATATTGATGCCGTCATATCTTATCTTGCCGTCTGCTATATCGTAGAAGCGGTTGATAAGGTTAGTGATGGTAGTCTTTCCAGCTCCGGTGGTGCCAACAAAGGCAATCTTCTGACCGGGTGTTGCAAAAAGATCCACATCGTGCAGTACAATTTTCTCAGGCACATATCCGAAATCCACATCGTCAAATACCACATCGCCCTCGAGTTTTTTGTAGTCCACAGAGCCGTCAGCCTGATGAGTATGCTTCCATGCCCATAAGCCGGTGTGCTCAGGTGTTTCAGTGAGTTTTCCGTTTTCTTCCTTAGCATTTACCAGTGTGACATAGCCCTCGTCAGTCTCAGGCGCTTCATCGAGCAGTGAGAAGATACGGTCGCATCCGGCAAGTGCCATGATGATACTGTTGAACTGCTGGCTGACCTGCGAGATAGGCATGTTAAAGCTCTTGTTAAAGGTCAGAAAGCTCGCAAGCTTACCAAGGGTCAGACCGCCAAAGCCTGAAAGAGCCATAACACCGCCTGCAAGAGCGCAGAGCACGTAGCTTAGATTTCCAATCTGTGCGTTTACAGGACCGAGCATGTTGGAGTACATGTTGGCATTGTAGGCGCTTTCAAAGAGTTCATCATTTATTTTGTCGAAGGCTTCAATATTTTCCTGCTCGTGGGTAAATACCTTGACTACCTTCTGGCCGTTGAGCATTTCCTCGATGAAGCCGTTAACCTTGCCGAGGTCGCGCTGCTGTGCAAGGAAATAGCGGCTGGAGAAGCCTGCAAATTTCTTTGTCACGACTGTTGTTACGATTACCATCACGATAGTTAGTATGGTGAGCGGAATATTTAATATGACCATTGAAACAAAAACGCTCACAACAGTGATAGCACTGTTAAGTATCTGCGGAAGACTCTGGCTGATGAGCTGGCGGAGTGTATCGATATCGTTTGTATAAATTGACATGATATCGCCGTGCGCATGTGAGTCAAAGTATCGGATTGGCAGATCCTGCATATGGGAAAAGAGCTCAACACGCAGGTTCTTAATGGTGCCCTGTGATACGTAGATCATTATTTTGCTGTATGCAAACGTACTAATGACGCCGATACCGTAGAATACGGCGACCCTTCCCATTGCTGCAAGGAGTGGTCCGTAGTCGGGATTTCCTGTCTTAAGCAGTGGTACTATATAGTCATCAATCAAATTTTTGGTAAACATGGTTCCCTGCACATTTGCAAGTACACTGACAAAGATACATATCACAACAATTATGCAGGCAGGTAAATATTTCTTGAAAATAAATCCCATGAGGCGCGCAAAAAGCTTACCGGGATTTTTAATTTTGGGTTTTGGACCTCGTGGTCCTCTTGGTCCTGGCATCAGGCAGCACCTCCTTCATCAAAGTCTCCTCCGCCGTTTGTCTGGGAATCGTAAACATCGCGGTAGATTTCATTATTTTTAAGCAGATTTTCGTGAGTGTCAAAGCCGTCCACTTTTCCGTCATTCATCACGATGATACGGTCAGCATCCATGACTGATGAGATACGCTGTGCGATGATGAGCTTAGTGGTTCCCGGTATTGTTTTTGCGAGGGCAGCACGGATTTTTGAATCTGTTGCTGTATCTACAGCCGAGGTGCTGTCATCGAGTATGAGTATCCTTGGCTTTTTAAGCAGAGCCCTTGCGATACACAGACGCTGCTTCTGGCCACCGGATACGTTGGTTCCGCCCTGCTCTATGTAGGTGTTGTACTTGTCAGGGAAGGACTCAATAAAGTCATCGGCGCATGCCATTTTGCAGGCCTCAATACACTCATCTGTGGTAGCGTTTTTGTCACCCCAGCGCAGATTTTCGAGTATGGTGCCCGAGAAAAGCACGTTCTGCTGGAGCACGACAGCTACCTTGTTTCTGAGAGTGTCCATGTCGTACTCACGCACATCGTGGCCTCCGACGATTACAGAGCCGGTGTCTGTGTCGTAGAGACGGCTTATCAGGTTTACAAGGGAAGATTTCGAGCTTCCGGTTCCTCCTATGATGCCGATGGTCTCACCAGATTTTATGTCTAGATTTATATCTGACAGAACCGGAGTTTCAGCGGTGTCTGAATATCTGAAGGTTACATGCTTAAAGCTTATGCTTCCGTCAGGTACATCGTAAAGCGGCTCCTTAGGATTGTGCAGTGTGCTCTGTTCATTTAATACCTCGCTGATTCGTCTTGCGGATGCGAGTGAGAGTGAAATCATTACAAACACCATCGAGAGCATCATGAGGTTCATCAGAATATTCATGCAATAGGTGAGAAGAGCCATCAGATCACCTGTAGTGAGAGTGCTGCTTACCACCATATGAGCTCCGAGCCAGCTTATTAACAGGATGCAGGCATACACTGTAAACTGCATGAGAGGAGAGTTGTATACCACAAGGCTTTCTGCCTTCACAAATACGTCGTAGATATTCTGTGCTGCCTTTGAAAAACGTTTCTTCTCATAATCCTCACGGACGTATGCCTTTACAACGCGGATAGCGGATACGTTTTCCTGTACGCTTTCATTCAGGTCATCATAGCGCTTGAAGGCTCTGTCGAAGTATTTCATGGCCGCCTTACTGATGAAAAGCAGTAAAGCTCCAAGCACAATGACAGCGATTAAGTATATTGTCGCAAGGCGAGGGCTGATGAAAAATGACATAGCCATCGCACATATTATGGATGCAGGGGCTCTCATAGCCATGCGAAGCAGCATCATGTAAGCATTCTGGATGTTGGTCACATCGGTTGTCATACGTGTGACAAGGCTAGCGGATGAGAATCTGTCGATATTTGCAAAGGAAAAGGTCTGGATGTTGCGAAACATTGCAGCACGCAGATTTTTTCCAAAGCCCATGGCGGCCTTTGCACCATATTTTGCACCGAGACATCCTGTCAAAAGACCAAACAGTGCTGCGACAATCATCCACACACCCATGATATAGATATGCCTTGTGTCGCCCATATTGACACCGTTGTCGATGATTGATGCCATGAGAAGAGGGATTATGGTATCCACAGCCACCTCAAGCTGCATGAAAACAGGTGTCGCAATCGAAGCCCATTTGTATTCCTTTATTTGGGCACCTAGTGTTTTTAACATATGTTTTGTCCTTTCTTCTTATATTTCATATTTGATTAAAACAAACTTCCCACATTTATGGTAATGTGGTTAACTAAAAAAATACTTGCATTTAATTAGTTAGTGTGCTAACTATATTATCTGTCTCTTATACACATCTGACGCCTGCCGACG
>ERZ1694980.812-NODE-812-length-9359-cov-26.862532_pt1 | contig 9359 bp, 6 predicted proteins | sample MGYA00581606_ERZ1694980 | MGnify/ENA primary metagenome ERZ1694980 (study PRJEB42213, sample SAMN07424368) | human gut metagenome | biome: ENVO:00009003; feature: ENVO:2100002; material: ENVO:00002003 | host: Homo sapiens | place: USA | collected 2014 ...
CGTAGCAGCTAAAAGCCACTACGCTTTCAAATCTAACTTTTGGGGGTCACCACATAATAATGACTGCTGTTTATTTTATCAGTTATTTGTTTTATCGGCTAAAATTCCCGATAGCTTTTTTAATGCCATAAAACTCTCTTCGCTTATATCGTGCTCGATTTTACATGAATCTTCATAAGCTGTTTCTTCGCTTACACCGAGAGAAATTAAAAGTTCGGCTATATAATTATGCTTTTCAAGAATTTTCTGCGCAATATTCATTCCGCTTTCGGTAAGGGTGATATAACCCTCGCTGTCCATAAGAATGTAATCGTTTTCTCTTAGCTTTTTCATGGCAACGCTTACGCTTGGCTTTGAAAAACCGAGAAGATTTACTATGTCGATAGAACGAACGCATCCTCTTTTTTGTTTAATTAAAAGTATAGCCTCGAGGTAATCTTCGGCTGACTTGTGGACTGATAATGACAATAAAAACACTCCTTGAACAATGATAATATTAATGTTCAATCCCTTAATACATAAAATTAATAAAATATTACAAAAAGACTATATAACTATTTCTATTTATTGTATCATATTTTTATTAAAAAGTAAAGTTATTAAATTTTATTATTAAATATTTTTAAGTATAAAAATTCACTTGATATTTTTGGTGATTTAGCGTAAAATGTAAGGCAAAGGACAGTATATAAATTTATTTGTAATATAAAATGAAAGGACGATTTTTATGTCACAAAATCCTGTAGTTACTATTGAGATGGAGAACGGCTCTGTTATTAAAGCCGAGCTTTATCCCGAAATTGCGCCAAATACAGTTAATAATTTTCTTAGCCTTGTAAATAATGGCTATTATGACGGACTTACTTTTCACAGAGTTATTTACGGTTTTATGATTCAGGGCGGTTGTCCTGAAGGAACAGGTATGGGTGGCCCCGGTTACTCAATTAAAGGCGAATTTGCTGTTAACGGCTTTGAAAATAACCTCAAGCACACAGAGGGCGTACTTTCTATGGCTCGTTCAATGATGCCTGACTCTGCAGGTTCACAGTTCTTTATTATGCATAAAAATGCTCCTCATCTTGACGGACAGTATGCAGCATTCGGTAAAGTAATTGAGGGTATGGATGTTGTAAACCGGATTGCCGAGTGTGATACTGACTTTGCAGATAAACCTCTTGACGCACAGGTTATGAAAAAGGTGACAGCCGAAACATTCGGTGTTGAGTATCCTGAACCTGAAAAGTGCTGACGAATATACATTATACATAGAAAGGAAATCACTATGAATGTTTTGCTGACCGGTGGCGCAGGCTACATTGGTACACATACTTGTATTGAACTTATAAATGCAGGCCATACTGTAGTAGTTGCGGATAATTTTTCAAACAGTTCTCCAAAAGCTATTGAGAGGGTAGAGGAGATTACAGGCAAAAAAATTCCGCTTTACAACATTGATGTTTGCGATGTTGAGGCTTTGGACAAACTTTTTGCCGAAAATAAAATTGATGCAGTAATTCACTTTGCAGGTCTTAAGGCAGTAGGCGAGAGTTGCGAAATTCCTGTAGCTTACTACAGAAACAATCTTGATTCAACGCTTGCTTTGCTTGAGGTTATGAAGAAATATTCAGTAGCAAACTTTGTATTCAGCTCATCCGCTACTGTATATGGTATTCCAAAGAGTGTTCCGCTTGTTGAAACAATGCCTACAGGCTGTACAAACCCTTACGGTTGGACAAAGCTTATGAATGAGCAGATTCTTACAGACGCAGCAAAGGCTGACAGCAACCTTTCCGTAGTTCTTTTAAGATATTTCAATCCGATCGGTGCTCACGAAAGCGGTAGAATCGGCGAAAATCCTAACGGTATTCCAAACAACCTTATGCCTTATATTACACAGGTTGCTGCAGGCAGACTTAAAAGACTCGGTGTGTTTGGTAATGACTATCCTACACATGACGGCACAGGCGTAAGAGATTATATCCATGTTGTGGATCTTGCAAAAGGTCATGTAAAAGCTATTGATTATGCCGAACAGCACAAGGGCACAGAGATATTTAACCTTGGCACAGGTACAGGCTACAGCGTACTTGATATTGTTAAGGCATTCAGCAAGGTTAATAATATTGAAATTCCTTATGATATAAAGCCGAGAAGAGCGGGCGATATAGCAGAATGTTACGCCGATCCGACAAAAGCATATGAAATTCTCGGTTGGAAAGCCGAAAAAAATCTTGAAGATATGTGCCGTGACTCTTGGAACTGGCAATCTCATAATATTAATGGTTACGAATGACCGAAAAAACAATCTTGTTTTTGTGCAATTAACCAAAATAACACAAATTTATAAAAATAACTCTCCAAAGTGTCAAAATCATTTGACTTTTTGGGAGTTTATATTATATAATAGAATAGCTTATAGAAGCATTATTATTAAAGGAGGAAAAAGAAAATGTTCAAAAAAGCATTAAGCCTTGTTGTCTCTCTGATGCTTATGGTAACTTCATTGTCATTTGCAGCAATTTCAGTTTCTGCTGCAGATACAACATATGTAGTTGCCGGCGCAGAAGAACTTTGCGGCGTTTTATGGAAGGGCAGCCCAGAAGAAGCTCCTGCAAATGTTATGACAGACAATGGCGACGGTACTTACACAAAAGTATTTACCAATGTTCAGCCGGCATCAGGTCTTACACTTAAGGTTGTAGAAAATGGTGCTGACGGTTCACAGAACTGGATTGGCGACGCAACAGGCAATAACATTACATTTAATGTAACTGCTGCAAGTGATGTAACAGTAAAATTTGATTCTTCTACTAAAGAAATCACTGTTACAGGCGACGGCGTTCAGTTTGTAACAAATCTCGATATCAAGAGCATCAATGCTGTTGGTAACGGCGATCCTGAAGATGCAGCTTGGTTAAACGGTGCAGCTTGGGATCCTGCAGCTAACCCTATGACAGAAGTTTCAGAAAAAGTTTATGAGATTACATTCAAGAATGTAACTAAGTTCGACAACTATCAGGTTAAGTTTGCCGCTAACGGCGGATGGACTGACAGTTGGGGCAGTGCAGCGGAAAACTTCACACCTGAATCAGGCGTAGAGTTTGACGCAGCATATAACGGAGAGAACCTTACCGTTAATGTTCCTTATGAATTTGCTGATGTAACACTCAAGCTCGACCTTACAAACTTCGACTATGCTACAAAGGCCGGTGCTAAGGCAACCGTTACAGTAACTGAAGTGTCAACTCCTGCTGAAACAACAGAAATTGCTACAACAGAAGCAACAACTGCTCCTGCTACACAGGCAACAGCTGCTCCGGAGAAAGCACCTCTTACAGTAAATGCAACATCTAATGTATTCTCAACAGCAAAAGCAGAATACAACAGCGAAACAAAGCAGGTAACAGTATGCTACTATCTTGGTACAAATTGTGACCTTGTAAACCTCGAATGGTACTTCACATATGACAGTAACATATTTGAGGTAAACAACAAGAACAACCTTGATTCAACAGGTAAGAAACTTGGTATTATGCCACAGATTACAAGCAGTTCTGTAATCAACACAAGTATCCCCGGCAAGGTAAACGCCAACTCTTCTGACCTTGGCCTTTACACAATTGATGCAAAGGTTCCGTTTATTAAGATTGTTTTAGATGTAAAGGGTAATCCTGAAAATGTTGAAACAAATGTAAACCTTAATGTAAGAGTTCTTACAAAGGGCGAAATGGACTTTAATACAATGAGAGTTGATCCTGATACAATGGTATCATTCGTACTGGAGTATAAAATAGTAGATCCTTCATATATTGTTTCTGCTGAAACAAAACTCACAGAGTCAACATTTGTTCCATCGACAGAGTCAACAGAAGCTCCTGAAACAACAGTTCCTGAAACAACAGTTCCAGAAACAACAGTTCCTGAAACAACAGTTGAGGAAACAACAGTTCCTGAAACTACAGAAGAAGTTCCTGCTGGTGCTCTTACTGTAAATGCTACTTCTAACTTATTCCCTGCATCATCTAATGTTGTTGCAGGTGACGAAGAGTATGTAACAGTAACTTATTACTTTGAGTCAGAGAAGAATGTTCTTAACGCAGACTTCAACCTTACTTATGACCCAACAATGCTCGCTCTTGACAGTGTTATGACTCCTTACACAAACGGTGTAGTAGTAAACTCTGCAACAGCAGGCAAGGTTTATGGTAATATGTCAAGCCTTGAGCTTTACAATTTCAACCAGAAGACACCATTTGTTTCAGTTGTATTCAAGAAACTTGGTCTTGGCGAAACAGATGTAAACCTCACAGTTGATAACCTTACACTCTCACTTGCAAACGCTGAGGGCGTAACAGACGAGGCTCAGGAAGAGGGTCTTGTAAGAGATGGCGTTCTTGCTGAAACATCAACAAAATATTCAGTTGAAACTGAAATTCAGGCAGGTAAAGTTACACCTGTTGTTCCAACAACAGCTGAACCAACAACAGCTCCTGCTCCTGCAGGTTCAACATATGTTGTAGCAGGTTCAGAAGAACTTTGCGGTGTTTTATGGAAGGGTAGCCCGGAAGAAGCTCCTGAAAATGTTATGACAGATAACGGCGACGGTACATACACTAAGGTATTTACCAATGTTCAGATTGCTGATTCACTTCAGATTAAGGTTGTAGAAAATACAGCTGATGGCGGTCAGAATTGGATCGGTGATAACGGCGGAGACAACAATATAACCTTTAATGTTCTTGCCGCTTGTGATGTAACAGTTACATATGACAGCAATACACGCAAAATTACTGTTTCAGGTGACGGTGTTCAGATCGTTTCTGATATTGAAATCAAAAGCATGCATGCTGTTGGTAACGGTGACCCTGATGATGAATCATGGTTAAACGGCGTAGCTTGGGATCCAACAGCTAATGAGATGGAGCAGGTTGCAGATAAGGTTTATGAGATTACATATCACAATGTACCTGAGTTTGACAACTACCAGGTTAAGTTCGCAGCTAACGGCAAGTGGGCTGACAGCTGGGGCAGTGCAGAAGAGGGCTTCACACCTGAATCCGGCGTTGCATTTGACGCTGTATACAACGGTCAGAACCTCACTGTAAATGTACCATATGAGTTTGCTGATGTAACACTCAGAATTGACCTTTCAAACTTCAACTATGCTACAAAGCTTGGCGCAGTTGCTACAGTAACTGTAACAGAAGCTTCTCAAGCACCATCAACAGCTCCTGAAACAACAGTTCCGGCAACAACAGTTCCTGAAACAACAGTTCCAGCAACAACAGTTCCTGAAACAACAGTTCCAGCAACAACAGTTCCGGCAACAACAGTTCCTGCAACAACAATTGCACAGAATACAACAACACCTAATACAACTCTTGCTCCTGCAACAGAAGATGCAACATCTTCAACAGGCGCAACAGTTAAGCCGGGTACAGCCGATACAGCTAACAACGGTAACAATGGCAACAGTACAGCCAATAACAACAATGGTACAGTTAAGACAGGTAATGCTTCTATGGCAGCAGTTATCCTCCTTGTACTTGTATCAGCTACCGGTGTAGTTTACTTTACCCGCAAGAAGGTTAAATAATCTTTTATAAGCATTAATAAAACTTAGTTTTTTCACCCTCTGAGAAATCAGAGGGTGTTTTTTGTTTATAATTCAGAAGTCTAAATTATGGTTTAGCAAATTGTTTCGGCAAGTAATTATAAAAGTTTGGTCGACCTTTTCAAAGGTCGTGGGTGTGGGCAAGGCCCACAAATACTTTCCGTTTACGCAATCTGACGATAGCCAAACAGCTCGCTGTTTGGCGACTTGAACACAACGGCGTTAGCCTTAAAAAGCGATAGCAATAAGAAAGCCATTCGATATATAATGAAAAGTTAATCATTTCTTTTATAAAAGGCTGTCGCCTGTTTTTCAAACTATGTGCAAGCACGCAAACAGCGTGGCTGTTTGCGCCTGATAAATTGTTATATCGGAAGATTTTATGGGCGCTGCCCAAACCCGCAATTTTTGAAAAAATTGAGTAAACTTTTTTGCTTTTGGGAGGATAATTTAGCGTTATCTAAATTTTAATGCCCGACCGACACTCTGCTAAACCACAATTTATGGTGTTTATCTTATGTTTAAAATATAACTCAACATAGATTTATTTCTTTTTTAAAATTATCACATAAAATTCAAATTAAATTTTATATAAGTTCGTTGAAATTTTGTTTATAATATTATATAATAAATGTATTATATATAAGGAATTGATTTTATGTTTAAAAAAATTAAAACTACGTTAGCTTGTTGTTCTGCACTTATGATGCTTTGCGCTGTACCTCTAAATGCAAATGCGGCGGAAGAAGTGAAAATTAACGATGCTGCTACTGTTGCTGTGGGGGACACATTTACATATTCAATGTATATTGCTGATGCATCAAAAGATGTAATGGGTATGCAGGCATATGTTTTTTATGATACAGATTACCTTGAAATTGACACTGATTCTATTAATTTTGATAATTTGAACGGTGTGATTTATAATGGAAATCTTGACGGATATATGACTTTTAATTTCTCTGATATATCAAATTATGCAAGCTTTTCATCCCGTACACAGCTTGTATCTATGAATTTTAAGGTTAAAAAATCCGGAAATACTAATGTTACATATTTTATTAAAGAAATGTATGACAGCGATATGAATACTCTTACTGCATATACCATAACCTATGATATTAAGTCAGACGGAAAAACTGTTGTGTCAGAAAAAACACCGATTGTTGAAGAAGCGGAAAAATATATAAATACTTACCAGGGAAATTTTATTAATTATATAGACGGTAAAGGAAATGATAATACAGATGAAAAAACGGACCATAAAGCTGTAATCGGCGAAAAAACAACAATGATGCCGCAAAATAACCAAGGCAATACGCAATATGTTGATGTGCAGAAATCGGGTTCGGGTGCATCGGTTACAACGATTGTAATCGTTTGCGGCTTGCTGCTGATAGGCGGAGCAATCGGCGGAGTTATGTATTTCAGACATAAAGAAAATACGAAAAACGGTTTGAATACTGATAGTGACAATATTGACAACGATATGACTTAAAGTGACGAACAGTTTTGACTGTTTATTGCAAAATTAAAAATTGTTTAAAAATTGTAACTGATTTTTGGTTATTATTACACCCTATAATCGACCTGTTTTTTTGAAAAAGCCTTGATTTTTTGAGCAAATTATTATATAATTGTCATACCGAGTATATCGGAAACATATTTTTATAGGAGGAAATTTCTAATGTCCAAGAAAATCATTAGTCTTATGTTGGCTATGGCTCTTTCTGCTTCAATGGTAGCAGTTGCAGCAGTTAGCGTTTCAGCTGACACAGACAGCGATGGTTACTATGTTCCTTCAGAGGGAACTGAAACATATAGATATTATTTCTATATGCCACAGAGATGGGAAAATGAGTTCACAACAACAGCAGGTGCATACTGGTGGGAAGGTACAGATCTTTGCGAAACATGGCAGGATATGTATAAGGTTAAAGAAACTGAGAACGAAAACATTTTCTGTATTGATGTTCCAACGGATGTTCCTAAGCTAGTCTTCAACAACTATGTTGACGGCGGTGCAGACCCAGAGGCTCCTCAGTACACAAAGGGTGCTCAGACATCAGATGTTACATGTGTAGACGATGATGGTGATGATGCTTGGGGTTACTGGCCTAAAACTGATGAAGACGATCCTAGTAACGAGCTTTATCCGGAAGGTATCAGAAATTTTAATAACATGATTTATGTTATTGATGAAAACAGAATTGAAGAGAACCCACTCAACCAGAAGCTTACATGCCGTGGTCAGTGGTACTACTACTATGGTAACGGCGAATATGGTTACACACCTGTAAAGGGTGACGGCGCTGTTTACAACACAGAGTATATGTCATTTGAAAAGGCACTTAAGGATAAAGAGGACGGTGTTAAACCAACACCAACAGAGCCTGACTCAACTGTAGCTACAACAGAGGCAGTTGAAACAACAGCTTCAGAGGAAGCTACAACAGCTCCTGCTCCTGTTTCAAAGCCTGCTCTTACAGTAAATGCTAAGTCAAACGTCTTCTCAGATGCTAAGGCTGTGTATGATAACTCAACAAAGCAGGTTACAGTTACTTACTACCTTGGCACAGACAGAGATCTCGTAAACCTTGAGTGGTACTTAAAATTTGATAACACTGTTCTTGAGTATAACAACAAGTCAAACCTTGATGCTACTGGCAAGAAACTCGCCATTATGCCACAGATTCCAAGCGGCTATGTTTTTAATACAAGCCTTCCGGGAAAAATCAATTCTAACGCTTCTGACCTTGGTCTTTACGCAATCGACTCTAAGAAGCCATTTATACAGGTTACATTTGATGTAATCGGTGAGCCTGAAAATGTTGAAACAACTATCGACCTTGACGTAAGAGTTCTTACAACAGGCGAGCTTGACCCCGACAAAATGCAGGTTGATGCTTCAACAATGAACTCGTTCGTAGTTGATTCTGAAATTAAGGATCCTTCAGTTCTTAAGGTTGCTAATACAACTCTTACAGAGTCAACATATGTAGCGCCAACAGTTCCTGAGACAACAAAGGCTCCTGAAACAACAAAGGCAACTGAGACAACAAAGGCTCCTGAAACAACAAAGGCAACTGAGACAACTAAGGCTACTGAAACAACAAAGGCTACTGAGACAACTAAGGCTTCTGAAACAACAATAGCTCCTGCAACTGAAGATGCTACATCATCGACAGGCGCAACAGTTAAGCCGGGCACAGCTGATACAGCTAATAACGGCAACAACACAACTAACAATGATAACGGCACAGTTAAGACAGGTGACGCTACACTCGCAGTTGTAATTCTTACTCTTCTTGTTTCTGCTACAGGCGTAATGTTCGTCATTCGCAAGAGAGAGATGTTCTAATCTTAATTAGTAATAATTTAGATTTCTTTGGGCTGACCTGACAGGTCAGCCCATTTTTGATATTATGATTAAGAATAAATTTCAGAAAAATTGTGTAAATTATGGTTTGTAAAATGTTTTACCAAATAATTATAAAAGTTTGGTCAACCTTTTCAAAGGTTGTGGGTGTGGGCAAAGCCCATAAATACTTTCCGCTTACACAATCTGACGATAGCCAAACAGCTCCCTGTTTGGCGGCTTGAACGCAACGGCGAATGCCCTTAAATGCGATAGCAACAAGAAAGCCATTCGATATATAATGAAAAGTTCATTATTTCTTTTATAAAATGCTGTCGCCTGTTTTTCAAACTATGTGCAAGCACGCAAACAGCGTGGCTGTTAGCG
>ERZ1694980.814-NODE-814-length-9352-cov-5.176186_pt1 | contig 9352 bp, 8 predicted proteins | sample MGYA00581606_ERZ1694980 | MGnify/ENA primary metagenome ERZ1694980 (study PRJEB42213, sample SAMN07424368) | human gut metagenome | biome: ENVO:00009003; feature: ENVO:2100002; material: ENVO:00002003 | host: Homo sapiens | place: USA | collected 2014 ...
CGGCAGCGTCAGATGTGTATAAGAGACAGGCTGTAATGAAACTGTGAGAAATAAAAATGCTTCCATAGAAAGTGAAAAAAACAATTTTGCCGGAACTGTACCACATAAACCGATTCTTTTACTTGGCTATGGAAGACTGGGTGAAGATGAGATCCAGAAAGGTCTTTTGATATTAGATACTATTATATGATATATTCAATACTGTTTTCCGGTGTTTTTCTGGTGTTTGTGTTGAACAGGATCACTGCCTCTCGTTCCTCATATGGTCCCATTTCATAAAAACCGACACCGGTGCAGGAAAGCCGTGTGATGGAGATCAGGCGGTTGGCGCGTTTGGGCTGATCTGTGATAAAGGTGATGCCTTCCTCAAAGAATTCTTTGTCGAGTTCCGGATCATCCGGTTCTTCATAATAAGGATCAAACACATAGATATCACTGCCCGAAATACCGGTCAGGAGAATATAATGAGGAACTTCCAGGTAAACACGCAGCAAAACAGCACCGCCCTGCTGTAAGGCACCGACAATGAGGCTGTTTTCAGAGAGTACAACCTCGTCCTTAGCGAGAAAATTGCAGGAAATCGGGAAGTTTTTTACCTGTCCGAACTGTGTGAGCCAGTTACTCAAAAACATCATGGCAGATGCGGATGTACCGCGTTTTCCAACTTCGCCTGCTTCATTATAAGAATCAAGACAATAGAGCATAATATATTTGACGATATCCGGGTAAATTTCTTCGCGGTCAAAGAGATAGCGGATGGCATTTGTCAGTGTGGTCGGACCGCAGTCATATTCGGTGGATTGGTAAATTAGCAGATTCTTCATGTGTATTGCCTCTTTTCTTTATTCTAAGCAATACTATAATCAGCCATGAATTTTTTGTCAATCTTTCAACAAAAAAGGATTGACAATTTAAAACATAGAAAATATAATTTACCTAATTCCTAGTGGATTACTAGAAATAATATGCGAAAAGTACTATTTTATATGCTAAAAGCGGGCATACGGGAGTTTTTCGCAGAAAGTGAGGAAATTATGAGAAAAGAAAGAAGATGGAAAAAGGTCCTGTCAGCACTGGTGCTCGCAGCTGCGATGGGAGTTACGGCTGTTGGATGTGGAACTTCCGGCGGCAATACAGGCAGTCAGCCGCAGGGGGAAAATGCGGCGGCAACAGAGACAGCAGAGGTTTCGGATGATATTGTAAATATCGGTGTGACCAATACACTTGGAACGTTAAATCCGCTTTTGATGGATGGCGGAGAGACCAATAAATATGCGACCAGCCTGATGTTTCTTCCACTGGTAGAATTAAATTCGAATCTGGAATTTGAGGGAGAAATCGCGGATTCTGTTACGACGGAAGATAACAAAAATTTTATCGTGCATATCGATGAGAAAGCATCCTGGTCGGATGGCGAGAAGATCACGGCGGATGATGTTGTATACACGGCACTGCGCCTGACATCGCCAGTCATTGGCAATACTTCCATGATGTATTATGTATTTGAGGGTGTGGGCGATGACGGCTTTACGGAAGAGGGAGCAGAGAGCATTGATGGTATCAAAGCGATCGATGATGCGACCGTACAGTTCACCACAAAAGAGGAGATGTCTCTGACCACATTTGAGAATTCTTATGCGCGTTATCTGATGACACTTCCAAAACATGTGATCGAGCAGTACACGGAAGAAGAGTTAAAGACTGCAGAATGGTTCAATCACCCGGATGTCGTCAGCGGACCATATATGGTAACAGATTTCGATGTCGACCATTATATTTCTTATAAAGCAAACGAAAATTATTGGAAAGGTGCACCGAAGATCGCAAAACTCAATATCAAGATCGTGAGCGGCAGCCAGCTTTATGCAGGATTACAGTCCGGCGAGATTGATATTACACAGCCGACAATGAGTGTCATCCCGGAGGAAGATTATGATAGTGTTGAGGCACTTTCCAATGTAAATGTTGTATACGGAGAACCGGTGACCAACCAGTCCGTATTTATCCAGACAAAAAATGTTCCGGATGTGCGTGTGCGTCAGGCAATGTTATATGCAATCGACCGTAAGATGGTATTAGAACAGCTTTTAAAAGGAAAAGGGGAAGTTGCAGATGGATTTCTGTCTTCTGCAAGTCCTTTCTATGATGACAGTATCGTTCCGGTAGAGCAGGATGTAGAGAAAGCAAAAGAACTGTTAGCGGAAGCCGGATGGGACGGATCACAGACCTTACGCTTTTATGTGAACTCTGGTGACAGTGCATTTGTAAATGCTGCGAATGTATTTGTGGCACAGTGGGCTGCAGTCGGCATTAAAGTGGAAGTGCAGACTGTAGATTTTGCAACACTGATGTCCGTCGCAGGCACCAATGACTATGATATTTTAGCAGTACAGTACACCTATGCACCGGTTGATCCATATCCGGATGTGGCATGGCTGTTAGGCGGCGAGGACAGCTGGACCGGATACGGGGATGACAGCGTCAATGAAGCACTTGCAAAGACACAGACAACAAGTGATATGGATGAGATCAAAGGGCTTTACTCCGTTGTGGATCAGAAGGTACAGGAAGATGTTCCGATGTTCTCTGCTTATATTGTCAGCGCACAGGCTGCTGTCAACAAACGTCTTTCAAATGCCACACCAAGTGTGTACGGTTTCTTTAACAATGTGGAACAGTGGGAAATTACGAAATAAGGAACGGGAAAATCAATGTCAAAATTATTACAGGTAAATGATCTGACCACAGAGTTTACCGGGGATTTTGGAAAAAAAATCAGTGTGGATCATGTCAGTTTTGATGTCGCAGAAGGAGAGACGGTTTGTATCGTTGGTGAGTCCGGCTGTGGCAAGAGTGTGACATCACTGTCTATTATGGGATTATTAGGAAGGGGCGGAGCTGTCGTTGACGGCTCTGTCCTCTTTGCAAACAAAAATCTGCTGGATATGGATGAAAAACAGTTAGATACGATCCGCGGAAATCAGATGACGATGATTTTTCAGGATCCTTTAACATCGTTAAACCCGGTGTTTACGATCGGAAGCCAGATCACGGAGAGCATCCGGATTCATATGCATCTGCCAAAAAAAGAAGCAGGAGAGCGTGCGGTCACGATCTTAGAGAAAGTCGGTATGCCGGATGCGCGTGCTGCAATGAAAAAATATCCGCATATGCTTTCCGGCGGAATGCGTCAGCGAGTGATGATCGCGATGGCACTTTGCTGTAATCCAAAACTTTTGATCGCAGATGAGCCGACGACGGCACTTGACGTGACGATCCAGGCGCAGATCATGGAACTGATACGGGATCTGCAAAAAGAGATTGGGATGTCTGTGATCCTGATCACACACGATATCGGACTTGTGGCGCAGATGGCGGACCGTGTGTTTGTCATGTATGCGGGACAGATCATCGAGATGGCATCTGTGAAGGATCTTTTTTATCATCCGGCACATCCGTATACGAAAGCACTGCTTGATACGGTTCCGGGCATTTACGATGAGAGCGGAAGGACGCTTGCATCGATTCCGGGAATCGTACCGGAAAATTATGACCAGATTCCGGGATGCAGGTTTGCGGACCGCTGTGCATTTGCCGGGGAAGGCTGTGAAAAGAAGCAGGAGATGAGGGAGATAGAAAAGGATCATTTCGTGCGCTGCCATAAGGCTGACAGGAGTTAAAACAGGAATGGATAAAGAACTGATCAGAGTAGAGAATTTAAAAAAATATTATGATATCAAGGGCGGTATCATTACCCATACCGTCAGTCAGATACAGGCCGTGGACGGCATTGATTTTTCAATAAAAAAGGGCGAGACCCTTGGACTGGTTGGAGAATCAGGCTGTGGAAAGTCCACGATCGGCCAGCTTTTGGTGGGACTGCTCTCGCCGACTGACGGTGCGATTTATTATCATGGGGAAAAAATAGGTGGAAAATCTCTCACACGCGGTGAAAAAAAGGCACGAAAACAGGCGGGAACCAATCTTCAGATGATCTTTCAGGATTCCTATTCTTCACTCAATCCACGAAAACATATTTATGATATTTTAGCACAGCCGATGCTATATCATGGTGTATCCGATAAGAAAATGATCGATACAGACTTAAAACAGCTTCTGGATATGGTTGGTCTGCCTCAAAGTGCACTTCTAAAATACCCGCATGAATTTTCAGGTGGTCAGAGACAGCGTATCGGAATTGCAAAAGCGTTGTCCTTAAAGCCGGAGTTTATCGTGTGTGACGAACCGGTCAGTGCGCTTGATGTGTCGATCCAGGCACAGATATTAAACCTGATCCGCGAGCTGCAGAACGAACTGGGACTGACGAGTCTGTTCGTCGGTCATGGGCTTGGTGCAGTCCGTTATGTCAGTGACCGGATCGCAGTCATGTATCTGGGAAAGATCGTTGAGATTGCAGATGCCGGAGAGGTATTTATGCATCCGGTACATCCGTATACAAAAGCACTGACACAGGCAGCACCGGTTGCAGATCCGGGACGGCGGGAAGAAAAGTCAGCCGTTTTGACAGGTGAGGTTGCCTCTGCAGTACATCCGCCGAAGGGATGCAGGTTTCATCCGAGATGCCCGTATGCGAGAGAAGACTGCAGTGTGAGTGAGCCGATGCTTCTGCCGATGGCGGAAAAACCGGATCATCTGGTGGCGTGTCCTTATTACGAGGGGACAGAAACTGCGTAACATACATTTTTTCATCCAGGAATGAGGAATATTATGACGAAATATATTATCAAACGAATCCTGATCGCAATTCCGGTTTTGCTCGGCATTACCGTGATCGATTATGCGATTATGTGCATGGCGGGGAGTCCGCTTGAAATGCTGCAGGGACCACGCGTCTCGGAGGCTGCTGTACAGGCAAAAGCGATAGCATTAGGGCTCGACAAACCATTTTATGTACAGTATTTTGTATGGCTGGGGCAGCTTCTGCATGGAAATATGGGATATTCCATTAAAAATTACCAGCCGGTTGCTGCTATGATCACGAGTCATCTTGGACCGACCCTGCTTCTGATGGGAGTGTCACTGCTTGTCAGCATCCTGCTTGCGGTTCCGGCAGGGATCTACAGCGCAATCCATCAGTATTCGAAAGGCGATTATACGGTGGTAACATTATCGTTCCTTGGCAGCAGTATTCCGGGATTTTTCCTTGCCATGCTCCTTATTTATCTGTTTACGGTAAAATTGGGCTGGCTGCCTTCCGGAGGAATGACGACACTTGGAACATCCGGGGGAGCGGCGGACGTGGCGGTACACATGGTTATGCCGGTCATTGTGCTTGCAGTTTCCATGGCAGGAACCAATATCCGATATATCCGCAGCGCGGTGCTTGAAATTTTACAGCAGGATTATCTGCGCACAGCGCGGGCAAAGGGAATCGGTCATTTCCTGGTCATCAATAAACATGCGCTGCGCAACGCTTTAGTTCCGATCGTGACAGTCATTGGAATGGAGATACCGGTACTGTTTGGCGGATCGATCATCGTGGAGCAGGTCTTTTCCTGGCCGGGTCTTGGACTTATGACAATGAGTGCGATCACAAACCGTGATTATCCGGTCATCATGGGCGTCTGTCTGCTCTCGGCGATCGTGGTACTGCTCGGCAATCTTCTGACGGATATTTTATATGCGGTGGTAGATCCGACGATAAAACTTCAGTAAAGAGGTTGAACTTATATGAGAAAAAAGAAAAAAGTTAATGCAAATGAAACATACATGCAGACTGTGATGCGGCGTTTCCGCGCACATCATCTTGCAAAGATCAGCCTTGTGATACTGGTGGTTGTCGGTCTGGCTGCTCTGTTTGCGCCGGTTGTTGCGCCTTATGATCCGGATGCGATCGTCGGAACTTTCAGCGGTGCACCGTGTAAGGAATTTATCCTTGGAACGGATCAGATCGGCAGGGATGTGTTCAGCAGACTTTTATACGCAACCAGAATTTCTCTGCTTGTAGGAATCCTTGCAACAGTGATCTCCACGGTAATCGGAGTGGTACTCGGTCTGATCGCGGGATATTTTGGCGGTGTGGCGGATATGATCCTGATGCGTTTTACGGATATGGTGATGTCATTTCCTTATATCCTTCTTGTGCTCGTTGCGGCTGCAATCTTTAAACCGGGTTTGTGGAGCATTATCCTGATCCTTGGATTTGTAGACTGGCCGGGTGTGGCGAGACTGGTGCGTGGAAATGTTTTAAGTCTGCGTGAAACAAATTTTGTCAAGGGAAATGTGGTGGCAGGGATGCCGCTTCGTCATATCTTATTTTCAGAAATTTTACCAAACACAGTTGCACCGATCCTCGTATATGCAACATCTGTTATGGCGATCTCCATGCTGGATGAGGCGGCTTTAAGTTTCCTTGGCATGGGTGTACAGCCGCCGATGGCAAGCCTTGGAAATATGTTAAACGGGGCGCAGTCTATCACGGTATTGACTTCACAGCCGTGGCTGTGGCTTCCACCGGGAATTATGATCGTTGTGTTGGTAGTTTCCATCAACTTTGTTGGCGATGCATTGCGTGATGCATTTGATCCATCCGGTGGACGCAGGTAGGCGGCGGATGAAAGCGAATAAAAATTTAAACCACAGAAATGATGAGAGGGATAACAGATAGAACGTTTGCGGAGCATGCAGGCGATCGTTTGTTATAATAGACGGCGTTGCGGGCAGAACGTGAGAATGTGTAGAAATGGAGAAGAGTATGGAACGAAAGGCATTAGAACAGAAACTTACCAGTTTTTTTGAGGAACTTCATATGCATCCGGAGCTGTCTTATGAGGAATATGAGACGACAGAGCGGATCAAACGGGAACTTGCGGCGGCAGGCATTGAGATTTTGCAGATACCGCTAAAGACCGGTGTGACCGCCATCGTGCGCGGCGCAAAACCGGGAAAAACTTATGGACTGCGCTGTGACATTGATGCACTGCCGATCGAGGAGGAAACCGATCTTCCCTATAAATCAAAAACTCCGGGGAAAATGCATGCTTGCGGACATGATTTTCATACGGCGGCGGTGTTTGGAGCAGCATTGCTGTTACAGGAGAGGAAAGAGGAGTTACAGGGAAATGTAAAAATTCTGTTCCAGCCGGCAGAGGAATCTTCCCATGGTGCGGAGACAGTTCTTGAAACCGGTGTGTTTTCGGATGTAACAGCGATCTTTGGGCTGCATACGGCGGCATATCTTCCGGTTGGAACGCTGGGAATCCGCGCGGGCAGTGTCATGGCTGCAGTAGACCGGTTTGAGTTAAATATCACGGGAACAGGCTGCCATGGAGGACACCCGGATGAGGGCGTGGACACGATCCTAGTCGCTGCATCTGTGATACAGGCGTTCCAGAGTATTGTCGGCAGAAACTTAAATCCGTTCCATACAGGTGTTGTCAGTGTGACGAGGATTAATGGCGGCAATACCTGGAATGTGATCCCGGATAAGGTGGAACTGGAGGGTACCGTGCGTTCCATGGAAAAAGACGATCGTATCTTTATAGAAAGACGCATGCGTGAGATTGCGGAACACCGCCTGCAACCGTCAATGAGAAAGCGTGGAGTGCGTTTGCACAAAAAGTGGCAGAAGAGAGTGGCTTTGAGGTTGTTCCACAGCGTAATTCGACAGGTGGAGAGGATTTTGCTTTTTATCTCGAAAAGATTCCGGGCTGTTTTATCAACGTGGGAACGGGTGTCGGTTATCCGAACCATCATCCAAAGTTTTATGCGGATGAGGCGGCACTTACACCGGCAGCAGAGTATCTTGAAAAATTGTTGGTAGAAGCACTGAGACAGTGAGAATCATAGATGTCAGAGGCACAGTCACAATCAGGTTCTTTCATGGATGGCAGAACAAGGCAGTATAAAGTAAAAAAACAGGAGCACAAGCTCCTGTTTTTTTACTTCATAGGAAATTGTCCGCTATGAATTAATAGAACCATAATCACATCCTGTGATTAGTCCTCATATTTATTTTTCTCACCGATCTCCTGCATCTTCATAGCGCGAACTTTTAATGGAAGTCCGAACAGTGTGATGAATCCGGAAGCATCGTGATGATCGTAAAGATCACCGGTTGTAAAGCTTGCGAGTGACTCACTGTACAGAGAGTATTTAGAAGTTGTTCCGGCTTTGATGATGTTGCCTTTGTATAATTTGAATTTAACTTCACCGGTTACATATTCCTGCGTGGAGGTAACAAAAGCTCTGACTGCATCACATAAAGGTGTGAACCATTTTCCTTCGTAAACGATCTGGGCAAGTTTGTTACCCATATCTTTCTTCACTTCCATGGTTGCACGGTCTAAAACGAGTTCCTCTAACTGCTGGTGAGCTTCCATTAAGATCGTTCCGCCAGGAGTCTCATATACACCGCGGGATTTCATACCAACAACACGGTTCTCTACGATATCGATGATGCCGACGCCGTGCTTACCGCCAAGACGGTTTAACTCACGGATGATATCGGAAACTTTCATCTCTTTTCCGTTTACGGAAGTCGGAACACCTTTCTCAAATGTCATGGTTACATATTCGCCTTCTTCCGGAGCTTTTTCCGGGGAAACACCGAGAACTAACAGGTGATCATAGTTTGGTTCACATGCAGGATCCTCTAACTCAAGGCCTTCATGGCTGATGTGCCAGATGTTACGGTCACGGCTGTAGCTTGTGTCAGCGGAGAATGGAAGATGAATACCATGTGCTTTGCAGTATTCGATTTCTGACTCACGGGAATCCATGGTCCATTTTGAATCTCTCCATGCAGCGATGATCTTTAAGTCAGGGGCAAGTGCTTTGATGCCGAGCTCGAAACGGATCTGGTCGTTTCCTTTACCGGTAGCACCGTGGCAGATTGCAGTAGCGCCTTCTTTTCTTGCAATTTCAACTAATTTCTTAGCGATCAGAGGACGTGCCATAGAGGTTCCGAGTAAGTATTTGTTTTCATAAATGGCATTTGCCTGAACACATGGCATGATGTAATCGTCACAGAATTCATCGATGATATCTACGATGTATAATTTGGAAGCTCCACAGGAGATAGCTCTTTCTTCAAGACCGTCTAACTCTTCTTCCTGACCGCAGTCGATACAGCAGCAGATAACTTCATAATCATAATTTTCCTTTAACCATGGAATAATGGCGGTGGTATCAAGTCCACCGGAGTACGCTAAAATAACTTTTTCCTTCATGTGATACAGCCCTTTCTGTTATGTATATTTGATCCATTTGTATGCCGGATCATTAACTAAAGACAATATACAACAAAAAATGTAGAAACGCAAGTGAAAAATTATACATTCATTATTCATAAAAATACCTGTCTCTTATACACATCTGACGCTGCCGACGA
>ERZ1694980.840-NODE-840-length-8971-cov-67.768730_pt1 | contig 8971 bp, 10 predicted proteins | sample MGYA00581606_ERZ1694980 | MGnify/ENA primary metagenome ERZ1694980 (study PRJEB42213, sample SAMN07424368) | human gut metagenome | biome: ENVO:00009003; feature: ENVO:2100002; material: ENVO:00002003 | host: Homo sapiens | place: USA | collected 2014 ...
GTTTTGTCCTGTGGAAGGACAATGCGTTCTTCAAGCGTCTGGGCAAGCGGCTGGATGCTCATGTGGCAGACAAGCTGCTGCGGGATGGTCGAGTCCGGCTGAAGGACTGCAAGAGTGCCAAGGGAAAGACCTACAACGCCACCGTGCTGCTGTCCTGTGAAGCGGATGGCCGCAGCAAGTTTTCTCTGGAATTTGAAGGTGGGTGCTGATGGAGCAGAAAAAAGAAGCGGTCTACCTTATCAACGATGAACGCTATCTCCACCTCCGGGAAAACGGTGCAGGCGTCGGCTTTGCCACCTACAACAAGGTAACTGGTGAGCCGCTGGAAAGCGGGCAGATCTCGGAAAAGAACCTGCCGCCCGATGGCAGGAACGCCATTTCTGCCGCCCGGAACTGGTATCTGTTTGAACTTTCGGACGATGACCGCAAGGTCATCCAACAGGAAAGCGTAAAGATCCTCGAAAACATCCCGCAGGCGGGCATCGGCAGACGGCGCATCTGGGAGCCGGAAACGCTGCCGAAGGATATTCGTCTCATCAACAGCCACTATGATGACCTCTATCGCATTCCAGATGGCGGCGTGATTCAGGTGGATTACCCGGATGGGCGCAGTTTTACGGCACGGGTGGAACATCTGGATGATTATCACTTTGACATGGGCGGTCTGGGCAATGTGTTCCACATCTGCCAGTTTGCCGAGGTCATGGAACGAAACCATGCCGACTTCTACCCGGAGATTCAGACACAGGACGAGCAGGCCGCGTAGGAACTGGGCGGCAAAGGCTACCTTGCCATCCAGTCTTGTGAGGATGGATGGGACTACACCCTCTACCACAGCGATTATTCTGTGATGGACGGCGGGCAGTTGGATGCCCCGGAACTGACCATTCAGGAAGCCCGTGAGCAGATTCTGGAAGCACACCACATGGAAAAGGGGCGGCGGCTGTTGCAGGACTACGATGCCGTCATGGATAAAGTTGCGGAAGCCGAGGAACTGAGTGCAGACCATCGCCCTTCCACACTGGAAAAGCTGGCAGAACTGGCAAGTGATACGTCTGCGCCAAAATCCTCTGCACGTTCTGCGCCAGAACTGTGAGGTGGACGATGCAGCAAAAATGGAACCAGAATTTTGACGGTGAACCCATGACGGACATCCCGCAGAAGTTTCTGAACGCAGGGTGCGATGTTTATATGGTGATGCAGCTGCGGCATGACGAAAAAATCCTCGATGAAAGATTTGCTTCTATGCGGGAGTTGAATCGTCGGGGCAAAACGCCCGACCCGGAGCATTACGAGGTCACCTACTATGCTGATCTGCCCGCCATGTGGCAGGATGTGCCGAACAACGAGGTTTTGGAAGAACTATTTCAGATGTTCAACCTCTCCCGTCCGCAGGATTTTGAGGGACACAGCCTGTCGGTCAGCGATGTGATCGCACTCAAACGCAATGGCGAGGTGTCTGTGCATTATGTGGACAGCATCGGCTTCAAAGATTTACAGGGGTTTCTGGATAAAAAGCCGGAACGTGCTTCGGTTCTGATGAATCTCAGGGAAAAGTGCGATGCCCCGGAGTGCAATCCAACTGGATGCCGGAAAGCGAGGGATGGCCATGAACTTTGACCATGAAGAACTGATGCTGATGATGCTCTACAACACCGGCACCCGGCTGGGGCTTATCCACGAACTGCGGCTCATGCAGTGCTACCTGATGCCCGATGAGACTGCCCTGCGGGAGTTGTCGGAGGGAGTTATCGAAAAGCTGAAATTGCTGACCGATGCAGAGTTTGCCGAACTGGAATTTCCCCCGGACTGACTTTTGCCGCCTGCGGGCGGCGTACATATTCTCTTTTTGCATTTGGTGTGGTATACTGAACTCGACAAATCGGAATTTGAAAACCATAAAATTATGAGTGATTATTGCTCTCCATAGGTTATCAATAAAATCCTCCAAAAGCCTTGAAAATAAAGGATTTATCGCAATGTGTTCGCCTTATCCTTTTATATGATTTCACACAAGTTTACTCTTTCCCTGCCTACTTGTAAGGGCAAAATCAAGGGCAAGAAAATCTCATGACAAGATATAACAGAGTGTGGCAATCGGAGAACTGTGACATATGTGCGAATATATTATAACGGAGGATTTTTTAATGGACAAGTATATTTATGATGAAAGCAATGGTCTTTGGTATGAATTGCAGGGGGATTATTATATTCCTTGCCTTATTTTACCAACCGAAAAAGAACACAAGCCTATCGGCTTATGGGGGCAGCGACACAAACGCTATTTACAGGAACATAAACGGGCAGTTTACATCACGCTTCTCACAAGCGGAAAATTGAACTGTTACCTTACTGGTATTGACGAACAGGCAACGGAAATGATATTTCGATTGGTCGAGCAAATGGCTGACAAGGAGGGCGTGACCGAACAACTTAAAGTAGAAAAACCGATGTTGTGGGTTGGTCGAATGAATGAGATACAGGCAAGAGCACGAGAAATTGTATATGCCGATATTATCTATAAGTAAAAAATGTAATATATAGAATATTAAAATTGTGGCAGGCAAAAATTAAAACTTTGCCTGCCACAATTATGATTCGATGTGTTCTCTTTCATAATGACTTTGGTAATTCATTATGCTATAATAAATTTAATTTACGGTATCGCACTGCATCTACTAATTTGGAGTTCGATTAGAACAGGAAAAGATTATATTGATTGCTCTCTATGCGAGATAAAAACCGATTATACAGGAGGAAATTGAATGAGCAATATTATTCAAATCAATAATCTTAATAAAAGTTTTGGAAGTGTAAACGCTGTTCAGAATTTGAGTTTTCGTGTAAAAAAAGGAGAGTTGTTTGCCTTTCTTGGTATCAATGGGGCAGGAAAATCAACTACAATCAATATTATGTGTGGACAACTATCGAAAGACAGTGGAAGCGTTTTTATTGATAAACACGATTTAGATAAGGATATGGACTATATTAAGCGTGAACTGGGTGTAGTTTTTCAATCATCTGTCTTGGATTCTGCCCTTTCTGTTTATGATAATTTGGAAAGTCGTGCCGCTTTATATGGCATTACTGGAATGGAGTTTAAGAAACGACTTGAGGAATTGGCGAAAATATTAGATTTTGAAAACTTATTGAAACGCACCGTTGGTAAATTATCAGGAGGACAACGCCGAAGAATTGATATTGCAAGGGCTTTGTTTCATAAGCCTAAAATCCTTATTCTTGATGAGCCGACAACAGGGCTTGATCCACAGACACGCCGACTTATTTGGAATGTTATATCAAGTTTTCGCAAAGATGAAAATATGACTGTATTTTTAACTACGCACTATATGGAAGAAGCTGCGGAAGCTGATTATGTTGTAATCATTGATGATGGGAAAATATCCGCAGAGGGTACTCCGCTTGAATTAAAAAATATTTATACTGGGGATTACATCACAATTTATGATGTAGATGAAAAGGATATTAAAGCACTTGATGTGGAATATGAGCAAATCCGAAACGGTTATCGCCTTTCTGTACCGAATACAAAGGCTGCAACTGAATTGATTATTCGTAATCCGCAGTTGTTTAATGATTACGAAATAACAAAAGGAAAAATGGACGATGTTTTTCTTGCTGTTACGGGCAAAACATTGGTGGGAGGTGCAGAAAAATGAGTATGGCTTTCATTCTTATCAAAAGAAATATCAAATTGTTTTTCAAAGATAAGGGAATGTTCTTTACCTCTTTGATAACGCCTGCTATATTGCTTGTACTTTATGTGACTTTTCTTGGAAATGTGTATCGGGATAGTTTTACATCTAATTTACCTAATTCATTAAAACTATCAGAAAGCATAATAGAGGGACTGGTAGGCGGTCAACTTATCTCATCTATTCTTGCTGTTTCGTGTGTAACGGTTGCTTTTTGTTCTAATTTTTTAATGGTGCAAGATAAAGCAAATGGTACGATAAGAGATTTAAGAATATCTCCTGTAAAGTCAGCTACACTTTCGTTGAGTTATTATGTTGCAACCTTGCTTTCAACACTTATTATTTGCTTTGCTGCAACGGGTATCTGTCTTACTTATGTAGCTATTGTTGGTTGGTATATGTCGCTCGCAGATATATTCTTTTTGTTTCTTGATATTTTACTTCTTGTTTTGTTTGGAACAGCATTATCTTCGATTATTAATTTTTTCTTATCAACACAAGGACAAATTTCAGCGGTAGGCACAATCATCAGTGCGGGATATGGTTTCATTTGTGGTGCATATATGCCTATTTCTTCATTTGGAGAAGGGCTGCAAAAAATAATCTCATTTTTGCCGGGTACTTATGGTACATCACTTATCCGAAATCATACAATGCAAGGGGTGCTTGACGAAATGCAAAATCAAGGTATTCCAACAGAGGTTATTGAAAAACTAAAAGATTCCCTTGATTGCAATCTTTATTTTTTCGGAAGTCAAGTAAATATCGGAACGATGTATATGATACTTGGAATCACTATTTTGGTATTGATTGGAATTTATATTTTGTTAAACAAATCAAAAAAATATAACTGTTAATTTTGTGGCTGCAAATGATTATGTATGCCGCCGCTATGGGTAACTCCATAACGGCGGTTTTGGGGTGTCTATCGGCTATCTCTGTCAATGGATTTTTTACGCTGTCTTTGCGGTGGTTGCTGCTTGTTGCGTTCCTGTATCTCTCGCAGATGTTTTAACACGCTCTGCCTTTCGGGCGGTCTGTGCTGTTCTTTAGTAGCAGCTGTCGGCTTCCTGCTGACTTGGTATTCCCACTCTGCAAGGTCACGGTTGTACTGTTCTACAACGCTTTCCATTTCTCGGAAAGTACGCATAAATACCTGCACATCGGGATAACCGTCCGCTTTGAGTGTATCGGGGATTTTATCCAACCTGTCGGCAATCTCCGTTTCGGTTTCTTTGATTTTTACCTCCAACGCTTTTCGCTCTTTACCTTTGAAAAGTCCCTTTGTATCGGCAAGCTGTTGTTTCAACTGCGGCAAAACTTTATCCTGCAAGTTTTTAATTTCCCTTGCCTTATCCTGTACCTTTATCATCAGATTTCGCATATGACGGAACTCTGCCATATCAATATCAAGTGTAGGCTTGGGTGGCATATCCTTTTCACGGATAAGGTTTTGCAGAAAATCTTTTGCCTTTGCTACAATCCCACGGAACAGATTAGGCAGCCAGCCTTTGCTTTTGATAGATTGGCTTGCTTTTTCGTGTATCTCGGTCTGCTTGACTTCTAAAATCTTTGCTTCGGAAATACCCGATAACAACGCCATATCCGCTGTCCTGTTCCATTCTTGCCTTGCGGTGTTGTCAGCTTCAATCTCGGCGGCTTTGGGGTTGTTCTTGCCGATTTTCTTGGTGGGAAGATAAACACTGTTCTTATCAAATACCTTTAACTGCTGTTCGGGATCAGAGATATGCCGATTGATAAGGTCGGTATAAATCTCCTTTACCTCCCGAAGAAAAGGCTCACTTTTGAATTTATCATCTTTCACAGTAAAGAGGTGGCTTTCGTAAACCTCGCCCTTTTTTATGACGGTGCAGCCTTTTCGTATCTGTCCGTCCTCTCCTATGATTTCTTTCTTGGTGCGTACCCTTTTGCCTGTTTCATCATAGAACACGCTGCGTGTGGCTATCTTGATGTCAGGTTCAGGAAGCAGTTTTCTTTCGCTGAAGATAAGGTGGATATGATAGTTTGTTTTGCGTTTGTTGTGGTGGAGAGCTGACACGCACTCCACGCCATACCGCCTGCGGAACTCCTCCGTAAAATCTTCAAGAACTTCCTGCGGCTCATATCTTGTATAAATTTCGGGCAGTGCAATAATCAATTCCCTTGCTTCAATACATTTGCCCTCTGTGCCGCTTCGCTTAAATTCCTGCTGGCTTTCCCTTGCAAGGTTACTCCAAAATTCATTGTCGGCGGTGCGGTAGGTGGCATAGAGATTTTCCTGTCTTGCGTGGCTTGTGATATAGGATATTCTTCCCTTGACATTGGGTAGCTTTGACATCTGTATAAAACTGTGTCTTGCCATATACTCCTTTCTCCCGTGACGGGCATACTCTTTTTGCAACCGAGAAATCGGTTGCCGCTGTTTCGGCGGCGTAAGCAGACGGACAGCGAAGAAAACAGCGGGCTGTTTTCTTCTGTATCATAGCGGCGGTGCATTGTCCAAAGCTGTGATACAGTGCCCCCTGCAAGGGCGAAATACCCAGAGTACAAATCGTAGATTTGTGCGAGGGGTGTATTTCGCTCTCAAACGCCGAGGGCTTGGAGAATGGTTATTCTACTTTGCGGACATCGTTTTCATTGAGCAGGTTTCTTCCCTGATTGACGCTCATAAATCGCTCTAAAGTATCCCTGCGGATAATCGCTTTTCTTCCGACTTTGAGGACGGGAAGTTTGCCCCAGTCTACCAACTTACGCATTGTATTTCTTCCGATACCCGTACATTCTGCTGCTTCTTCTATGGTTAAACCCATTTTGATGTTGCTCATTTTATCAACCTCCTTTCAAAATACGCATTTTGCAACTATGTATCTGTAATTATACTTATTTTGATGCCTCTTGTCAACTTGTTTTGCAACTTATTAAGAAATATTTTTGCCTATTATTAAATTTATGGTTGCAAAACAGGTTTTTCTGTGCTATACTATCAGCAATAGGAGGTGAAAACCTTGAAAAAAGAAATTACATTCACCGCAAAACAGGTCGGTGAACGAGTAAAAGAACGCCGAACAGAATTAAACTTAACAATGCCCGAACTTGGTAAGCGTGTGGGGGTAAACAAATCTACCATTCAGAGATATGAAGCGGACGGTGTAGACCCGAAGCGTACAATGATTATCAACGGGCTGGCAGAAGCACTCCTGACCACTCCCGAATGGCTGACAGGACTTTCCGAAGATAAGGAATATGACAGCCGCACTTTATGTGCAAAGGATATGGAGGAACATATCAAAAATTATCTTGATACGGTTTCTTCTGTGGTAAAGGGAGAACCGCACCAACAGCTGCTCACGACATTCCTCGGAAAGATGATTGACCTCTATACGGTTATGACTTATCACTTTGCAGACGCTATGGCTGAGGTTGACCGTGTAGCGGAGGACGAGGGCTTAAAGCAGTCCTTACGCCGCTATGCGATTGAGTCAGGGGCGATTATGGAAAGGGTTTACCGTAAAGAAATGGAACTTCCTATCGAGAATATGAAGCAGTTTTTAGATGGGATTTTACATATCTACGATGAGGGACGCACCGCTGTAAAGATGGGCGACCTGTTCGGGATAGTGACAGCAGCCGAAGAAAGGGTTGCTGAAAAAGAAAAATTCCGTGGCACTTTGACAAGTGAAAATGCCGATTGACATTCATCGGCATAAGTGACACTATTACTTTACGCACACCATATGTCACAGTCCCGATTGCCACGGATAGAAAGGAGAAATTTATCTATGGCAAAAGGTTCTGTAAGAAAAAAAGGTAAAAAGTGGTACGCACGCTTCTATATCGAAGATGAAAGCGGCAGAAAAGTACAGAAAGAGTTTGTGGGAACAGAAAGCAAGTCTGAAACAGAAGCCCTGCTCAGAAAAGCAATCGCTGACTATGAGGAAAAGAAATTCGTTGCGAAGTCTGAAAACATCACAGTTGGTATGCTGCTCGATCTGTGGGTGGAGGAAGAACTGAAACCCGGCAATCTCAGCAATGGTACGGTAATGTCCTATCAGGGAACGGCCAACCGTATCAAACAGCACCCGATAGGAAACCGAAAGCTGAAAACCGTAACCGCCGACCATTTACAGACGTATATAGACTTTCTCAGCTTTGGCGGTACAAATCCTGACGGTACAACCGCAAAGGCACTCAGCAAAGGGTATCTCCGATTGTTTTCGGCTGTTTTACAAGGGGCGTTCCGTTTTGCGGTATTCCCGAAAAGACTGATAACCTTTAACCCGATGCAGTATGTGGTATGGCGAGGAAAGAAAGAAGAATACGAACTGTTCTCGGACGAGGACGGAGAAACTGCCTCCACACCAACGCTCAGCTACGAACAGTATCAGAGATTAGAGGACTTCCTGAAAAAGAAAAACAATCCTGCACTTCTTCCTATACAGATAGCCTATTATACAGGCTTGCGTATTGGAGAGGTCTGTGGTCTGACTTGGCAGGACATCAACCTTGAAGAACAATATCTGACAGTACGCCGCAGTATGCGTTACAACGGTGCAAGGCACAAAACAGAAATAGGGGCAACAAAGCGTAAAAAAATCCGCACCGTGGACTTTTGCGATACGCTTGCCGCAATCCTGAAAACTGCGAAAACAGAACAGCACAAAAACCGTTTCCGATACGGGGAACTGTACAGCCTTAATTACTATTTGGAGGTCAAAGAAAAAGGCCGCACCTACTATGAGGTTTACAGTCTGCCGAGGTCGGAGGAAGTCCCAGAGGGGTACAAGGAATTATCCTTTGTCTGCCTTAGACCTGACGGGGCATTTGAAGCACCGAGTACGGTGGGGATTATGTGCAGGACAGCGAGAAAAAAGGTGGATGGATTGGAGGACTTCCACTTCCATATGCTCAGACACACTTATACAAGCAATCTGCTTTCAAACGGTGCAGCACCTAAAGATGTGCAGGAACTTCTCGGACACGCTGATGTCAGTACTACAATGAACATTTACGCTCACGCTACAAGGGAAGCGAAGCGTACTTCCGCAAGACTGCTGGATAAGGTAATCGGCGGAGAATAAAAATTTCCCTTGTTTCGGCTCATAAGGGCAAAAACAAGGGAAAATACATAAGGTTTGAACATTTAGTAGGCGATATGCCTTGAAAATACAGGGTTTATAGAGGATTGAATAGATAAAACAGAATTTGTCTTGACTTTATAAATTTCCCCGCCTGATTTGCCCCGTTCATTGTCCAGA
>ERZ1694980.842-NODE-842-length-8950-cov-6.131085_pt1 | contig 8950 bp, 7 predicted proteins | sample MGYA00581606_ERZ1694980 | MGnify/ENA primary metagenome ERZ1694980 (study PRJEB42213, sample SAMN07424368) | human gut metagenome | biome: ENVO:00009003; feature: ENVO:2100002; material: ENVO:00002003 | host: Homo sapiens | place: USA | collected 2014 ...
CTTAGGGTCTCGTGGGCTCGGAGATGTGTATAAGAGACAGGTTAGCAGACATTGCATATGCTTTCCCAAGTGTATAATAATAGGAACCCGGAAGTTTTCCCTCTGTGATCGGCAAAACATCTCCAACTTCAAGTAATCCCGTACGCTCCATTTTAAACTCTTCGCGTCTCATTTTCTTTCCTCGTCTTTCTTCTGCAATGAATATATCAAAAGCACCATTGTCACACCAAAAGCATTATAGTATAATATTGCTACATTCTCAAGAAAAATCACTTCCGGAGGATCCTTACCTTATGTCAGAACAAAAAGATATGATCTTAGAAAATTTTCTTTCGTCTGCAATCCGCACTTTAGATACCGATGAAATTTACAACATCCTGATGGATTCACTCATTTTACTGCTGCATCCACAGGGACTTTTACTGACCCAGAACTTAAACACCGGCCGTTCCTTCTGCACAGTGCGCAGATGGGGCGAGGTCTTCTTCGAAAAAGATTACTCTGTTCCTTCCGATGCATTTCTCGAGGAAATACTGCATCAGAAAGGTTTGCTTTTGGCAGGGCCGGATCTTTCTATAGACGATTCTCTGCTGACTCCCCGCCAGAGCCGCTGGCTTGCGCAGCAGAAAATTCATGCGATCAAGGCGATCCGGTATCAGCAGGCTGTAATCGGTCTTTTATATATCGCTGATTCCTCGGACCGCATTTACACGGAAGATGAACTGACCTGTCTTGACCGCATCTGTTACTATGCAGCGTATCTTCTGCGCAATGCAAACCTGTATCACAATGCGTATCATTCTTCGATCACGGACAGTCTCACTTCCTTATATAACAGAAAACATGCCTTTGAATGTATCAAAGATGCCTGTTCGACGGATACCCCGATCAGTCTGATCCTGCTCGACATTGATGATTTCAAGCTCTACAATGAGCTTTACGGTGCCACGGAAGGAGATAATCTGATCACGCTCTGTGCACAGGCAATCCTTTCAAAGATCAGCCCGTCTGACCTCGCATTCCGTTATGGTACAGATGTTTTTATGATACTGACACAAGGGGATGATCCCACCAGTGCAGGTGCACTTGCTAATGAGATCATCCATAATATCATCAGTCTGCGGAGCAAAAACGATACCGTGTGGGACACAAGCATTACCTGTGGTATATCCACTTTTCCATCTATTTCTCCAGATGCGAAAACACTGCTCCATAATGCAGAACAGGCGATCTATTATGGTAAACTAGGGGGCAAAGGTCACCTTACCGTTTACCGGACCGGTCTTGAGACACGTTCCACCGATTCGAACTTAAGAACTGCATACGAACGTGTTGCGCCTACCATCTATGCACTGACCGCTGCGATCGATGCCAAGGACAGCTACACATTTATCCATTCCATGAATGTGTCGAAATATGCTGTGATCTTAGCCAGAGATCTTGGCATGAGTGAAAATGACATCGAACTTGTGCGTGATGCCGGTATGCTGCATGACATCGGAAAAATCAGTATTCCGGAACGCATTTTACAGAAAACCTCGCAGCTGACACCGGAAGAATATGAGATCATGAAGACACATGTTGAAAACTCCACAAAAATGATCCGTTATCTGCCGCATATGGATTATGTAATTCCTGCAGTACTTGGTCATCACGAACGGTATGATGGCACGGGATATCCGCGTGGTCTTGCCGGTGAGGATATTCCTTATATGGCAAGAATACTTACCATCGCCGATTGTTTTGATGCCATGACTGCCAGACGTCCATACAAAAAGCCGCTCTCTGTCTCCTATGCTGTCAGTGAACTGAAAAAAAACAGTGGAACACAGTTTGATCCGGAATTAGTCAACGTATTTATCCGGCTTATCAATGAAGGTAAAATTACAGTATAGCGCAGTCTGGGCAATCAGATGCAGCTTGCTCAAATATTCTATTATCACGAACCAAAAAAGTGTCCCTGAAATTCTTTTATCCAGATTTTCAGGGACACTTTTTATATCTGTTTCTCTTTCTTTCCGCTTAATCACTTAATCGATTTCTTTATAATCTACGTCGACTGCTTTCGCTTCCTGCTCCATATCTTTCACCGTCCGCACCGTCTTTGTCACAACCCACAGATCACTGATTCCATCATAGATCAGGGCTGCTCCTACAAACTGCATGGCAAGTTTGACCATGCCAAACGCATTGACAATGCAGAGCACGCCAAATGCAATACTGATAATGGCAATGATCAGCATAATCCACCATCTGTCATATCCGCCATTCTTTGATTCTAACGCCATTTTCACATCCTGCACACCGTGAACAGCAAGTATCACACCGATCACGATCGGTACCAGGCTCACGATACTGCTCGGTTTTAAGAAGATCCATACACCGACGATCAGCACGATCAGCCCAAGGATTCCGGTGAACATATAACCGTTTCTATTGGTAATATAGGAAAACAGTTCTACCCCTCCAAGAATGATAAGTCCTGCGGCAAGCACTTTACATACGATATTGATCGTCTCTCCCGGCCATACGATCAGAACCACGCCCAATGCGATGCATAAAACTGCTGACATTATTGCATCTGCCTTTACTCTCTTAAAAAAATCTTTCATACTCTGCCTCATTTCCCGCCACACATGTTCTTATATGTGGCGCATTTTAATTCACCTCATATATTGCCTTAATTTCCCCTATTAGAATAACATTTTTTTATTTTTTCGTAAACATACATTCTGTTTCAGTTGTCTATTTTTTGCTGTGGTGTTACAATGAGCGCAGTTCATTCATGAAAGGAGTTTTCTCTATGGGAAAAGAAGTAAAAACAAATGCCATGCGCATTTTAGACCGCAATAAAATACCTTATGAAATTATCAATTATGAGTGTGATGAATTTATAGACGGTCTACATACCGCAGAAAAGACCGGTGCTCCAGTAGAACAGTCGTTTAAAACGCTCGTTATGTCCGGCAAGGCTGCCGCCGGCGGGAACAGACAGTATTATGTTTTTGTCGTACCGATTGCGGAAGAAGTTGATCTGAAAGCAGCAGCAAAATGTGTCGGTGAGAAATCACTCGAAATGCTTCATGTAAAAGATCTGACACCACTTACCGGATATGTGCGCGGCGGCTGCTCTCCGCTTGGCATGAAAAAGCAGTTCCCGACGGTAGTACATGAAAGTGCTGCATCCTTTGATAAGATTTATATCAGTGGCGGACGTGTCGGCACTTCCATTACGGTCAACCCGGATGCACTCTTAAAAGTGACTCGCGGACAGTACGCAGATATTATCCAGCATAACTAAAGACAATTCGGGTGTCAAAAGTTGTGAACCACCTTTTGACACCCGAACTTTATTATTTCCTTATAATTGTGCTATTTTTGTTCCTAACTTGTCATCTCTGCACCTTCGCCTCTGGCAAGATCCATGATCTTCTGAAGTTCAGCGCCTTCTACCGGTGCAACACCGTGATCGATATGTTTTCCATCCTCTAAAAATTCGCCCAGCATACGGACATCCTTTTCTTTGGACATTTCAATCGTATAGTAACCTGCTTTTCCGGTTTTTGGATTGATCGTCAGATAAATACGGTAGCAGAGTGGCGGAACTAACCCTTTTTCCGGGAGATCCACACGGACTAATGTCAGATCCTCTGCAATGTCAAGTGCCATAACGGAATAATCATTCTCAGTGTATGGATTTAACTTCGGCTCCTTGAACACGCCTGCAAAAATCTCATTGATAAAAGCCTCTTTTTCATCGCACAGTTTGTTCATGAACTCCTGTTTCTCGGTAAACAGACGCTTCGGTAATACGCCAAACTCAACCTGGCGTTTTACAAATACCTGGAACTGTGCCGGTGTCATCTTCACCTGTTTCATCTGCGCTGCACGTTTTGCTGCCTGCTCATCAGCCTCATGTAACTTCTGTACAAGCTCTGTCTTTAATACGAGGTTATCAGAAAACGGATTGATCACCATTCCTGCAAGTTTTAACTCCGGTTTTACAACGATATTATTACATGCCGGGAATGGCATATTAAGCATCGCCTGGCTCTTTGGCTCCTCCGGAATCTGCTCTTTTGACGTATATACAACCAAAAACTGCTCTTCATTACTATTCTTTAAAAAACATGGAATCGGGCGATCCGGTGCCTGCAACATCGCCGGTACAAACAGCTTTGTCGGACGGAGCAGATTAAGAACCGTGGTAAGACGTTCTTTGGTCCGGTCTGCGGCGTATTCCTTAATAGCCTCCTCAAGTCTGTCGTTCGTGATTTCCATTGTCATTTTCTCTTCCATAATTTTCCAATATCCTTTCCTGCAAAAACCTGCCCAAAACTTACGGACATCTCATTATATCACACCCCCCGCAAAAAATGAATGTTTTTTTTAGCTCCAGCGCCCGCCGGATGAGACAGCCTGCCCTGTTGCTTCTTTTCTATTTTCCCTATTTTCCTTTTCACCCAGACAGCTTCCGAATACTAACAGTTCATGTGCAAACAAAGGCATGGATGCAAGCACTAACAGTTTTACCCATTCAAGCAGTGTCAGTCTGCAGGTTCCAAACAGAACGACAAAATAAGGTACCTCCGTCACAAGCAGCTGCAGTCCCATCCCGATCACAAACGCAGCGATCATCAACCGGTTTTCCAGGTGATTCATCCGGAACAATGACGTTTCAACATCACGCATGCCGATCGCATGAAACAGCTGTGACATTCCAAGCACTGTAAATGCATAGGTCTGACAGCGGTTTAAAAGCTCCGTGTCCACAAGCAGTGTCCTTATCGCAGCCGGTGTGATCTGATTTCCCGCCCGGAGCAGAATCCCCACCGGGAGCTGCAAAAATGCCACCATACTGATCAATGCGATCAGCGCTCCATAAAAGCAGGTACAGTTTAATCCACCGCCCGCAAACAGGCTCTCATCTTTTCCACGCGGTGGTCTGTCCATATAGCTTTTATTTTCTTCCTCATCCACACCAAGTGCAAGCGCCGGAAGGGAATCTGTGATCAGGTTGATCCAGAGAATGTGGCTTGATTTTAACGGTGCCGCAAAACCGCACGCCACAGACACAAGCATTGTTATGATCTCCCCAAAATTAGAGGAGAGCAGAAATATCACGGATTTACGGATATTTTCATAAATGCATCTTCCCTGCGCGATGGCCTTTGCGATCGTTGCAAAATTATCATCCGTCAGCACGATATCCGCCGCATTTTTTGCCACATCCGTTCCCGCCTTTCCCATGGCGATCCCGACATCCGCTGCTTTTAGGGACGGCGCATCATTGACGCCATCTCCCGTCATCGCAGTAATCTCTCCGTTTTTCTTGCATGCCGCCACGATACGCACTTTGTGCTCCGGTGAGACATGTGCAAATACACGCACCTTTTTTATCTTCTCCGCGAGCATTTCATCCGTCATTTCCATTAATTCCTCCCCGGAAATGCATTCGTTTTCTTCCGACGCAATGTGCAGTTCTTTCGCAATCGCAAACGCCGTGTCGATCCGATCCCCCGTGATCATGACCGTCTTTACACCCGCACGGTAAAATTCCTGCACAGCATCCTCTGCCTCCGGGCGTATGGGATCTGCCATTCCGACAAACCCGATAAACGTTAACCCGTTTTCCTTTAAACCGGAGGCCGGATTTCTCATTCCAAGTGCCAGTACCCGGAGTGCCTCCCCGGTAAACGCATGGATCACCTGATCGATCTCTCTGCGTTTCTCCGGCGTCATTGGAATCCGCCCGCCACCTTCCAGCAGAAATGCAGAGCGCTCTAAAATTTCATCCGGTGAGCCTTTGGTATAAGAAACATTTTCTTTTTCCCCACGATGCAGAGTTGTCATCATTTTCCGTTCAGAGTCAAATGCGATCTCCTGCGTTCTCGGAAAACTTTCTTCTAAACGCTCTCTTTGTATCTCAAACCCTGCCGCCATATCGAGCAACGCAAGTTCTGTCGGATCGCCGATCCGCTCTCCACGGATGGACGCATCGTTACAAAGTGCATATCCCTCCAGAAAATACCGGTCTTTTCTGCGGTTTAACCGCTTTGGCTCACAGATTTTCCCATCCGTATAACATTTCGTCACCGTCATACGGTTCTGCGTCAGCGTTCCCGTCTTATCCGAACATACCACACTCACACAGCCTAAGGTTTCCACACTCGGCAGTCTTTTCACAATCGTATTGACCTTTACCATGCGTGATACCGAAAGTGCCAGTACCATCGTAACGATCGCCGGCAGTCCTTCCGGGACTGCTGCGACCGCCAGTGATATCGCGGTGATCAGCATTTCTGCGACATTGCGTCTCTGCAAAACCGCCATCACAAACAGCAGGATACACAAAAAAACGGAAACTGTACCAAGAATTTTCCCAAGATCCGCAAGTCTTTTCTGCAGCGGTGTCAGTTCCGTTTTTGTCCCGGAAAGCAATTTTGCGATACCGCCTATTTTCGTATCCATCCCGATTGCAGTGACGATCCCCTCCCCACGGCCGTATGTGACATTTGTGGTCATATATGCCTCGTTCTGATCGGTCGTATTTTTTGAGACCGGGACAGATTCTCCCGTCAGCGCCGACTCCTCGATTTTTAAATTAACCGCTGATATGATCCGGATATCTGCCGGCACCTGCCGCCCTGCCTCAAGACAGACAATATCCCCGGGAATCAGATCAGCAGCAGGAATCTCCCGGATTCCATCCTCATCATGGATCAGGGCATGCGGGCTTGTCATTTTTTCCAACGCCTCTAACGCCCGTTTCGCCTTTCCCTCCTGGATCACTCCGACCACGGCATTTAACAGTACTACTGCAAGTATAATGCACATATCTCCATATTCCCTCAGCAGCAGGGATATTGCCGCAGCCGCAAACAAAATAAAAATAAGCGGATCGCAAAGCTGTTCCACAAAACACGACAGCATCGATTTCTGTTCTTCCTTATCCAACAGGTTGTATCCCCGCTTCTGCCCATTTCCCTGTTCCTTTGACTTCTCCTGCATCATAGCCTCCCTACCGCATACTTTCACACAGATATCCCGACGGAGGGTTTTTGAATTCATAGGACATAATTTCCTATGAATTCAAAAAAGCCTGCCCTCATAATCTGTGATTACCACATCTTATGAGGACAGGCCATAATTCATGACAACGGATTCGCCTATCTTAAAACAAATTTGCCAACGATCTCACGGAGCTCGTCTGCACAGGAGTAACACTCAGATACCATATCATGTGTAGCACCTGTTTTCTCCACCATACCGCTTGTCTTTGACGCAATATCGGATACACCGACTGCTGCTTCTCCCACAGTATCGTTGATACCGCTTAATGCCTGTGCGATCGACTCGATCAAATCCGAGAGCTGCAGCATAGAATCTTTTACCTGATTCATGTTGGACTTGAATACATCTGCATCATCCTGATACTGGGCACCTACCTGTTCAAATTCTTTATAATCTTCAAGTACGGTCGTCTCCAAAAATCCGGTTGTCTCACTTAAGCACTCTGTCATATTACCAACTGCTTCATTGACAGCCTTTACAATATTACCGATATCTGCGATTGCTTTTGAGGTCTGGTCTGCAAGACTTCCGATCTCTGTTGCAACAACTGCAAATCCACGTCCTGCTTCTCCGGCTCTCGCAGCCTCAATACTTGCATTCAATGCTAAAAGTCCGGTCTGGGAAGAAATTTCCATAATGGTGTTAGTCAGCTCATTGATCTTTTCAACTGCCTTTGATCCCTCGATCGCCTTTTCGGATTTTTCTTTCACATTCGTATACATTTCCATGGTACGGTTACTTGCAGTTACTGTCTTATTACACAGATTCTTTGCTCTGTCCATAACCTCATTGGAAACATCTGCACCTTTTTCAGCCATTTCTGTAAGTCTGTCAGCTTCCTCTTTCATGGTGCCGACATTTTCATTGATATTTACAGTCGTTGCTGCAGTCTCCTGCATACCCGCTGCAAGCTGCTGGCTGGTTGCGGAGTTATCTGAGCACATGTGATCCACCGTCTCAGTTACCTGTTTTAATCCATCTACATTTCCGGTAATCTGCTGGCTTGCTGTGTCAATATTTGCAACCATTTCACGCAGATTTCTTCTCATAGCACGGAGTTCCCGCGCCATAAAACCGGTTTCGTCTGTTCTTTTACATAAACCGTCACTCTTTGCATTATGACTGAAATTCAGATCTGCAGTATTTTTGATAATCTCTGTCAGATGTTCCAGTGGTGTACAGATGAAGCGGCTTAACAGATATCCAATAATCACACAGACAACAAGTGTAATTCCTGCTGTTATACTCATAAACCAGATCATCTGATTAACCGGTTTTACAATCTCATCTTTGTCAGCAGTTACAACCACGATCATATGGTCTGGTGTCAGCGCATATCCGGCATACTTGATTCCGCCATTAAATTCATATTCAACAACAGCATCCTCCGGAACAGTTCCGGACGCAAGCTGTGATACCACCTCTTTAACCACAGTGTTTTCAACTGGCTGCCCAATCTTATCTGCGGTCGGATGATAGATCATCGTACCATCTTCTGATACCAGATATGCATATGCACTCTCTACTCCTGTCATGTTGATCTCACTTATGATTTTCGAATATTCTTCATCTGTTGCAATATCTGCCGGAATATTCCCGATCGTCTGTGCTCCCATCTCTGCAAGACTCAGAATATAATTTGAATTTACGTTTTCAACAACTTTCCTCGATTTTGAACTGGCATTGATCACACTCCCTACAAGAGACACAACAACAATAAAAACCGCCAGCAAAGTAATTTTCGCTGAAATTGAATGAATGAATGTTACTTTTTCCTGTTTCATCGTACCTTTCTTCCGTATCAAATTTGAACACGGTTTCCCCTTCTTAGTGTTTTTCAGAATTATAGCACAATTTTATTTGAAATGCATTTTGT
>ERZ1694980.863-NODE-863-length-8622-cov-6.077507_pt1 | contig 8622 bp, 6 predicted proteins | sample MGYA00581606_ERZ1694980 | MGnify/ENA primary metagenome ERZ1694980 (study PRJEB42213, sample SAMN07424368) | human gut metagenome | biome: ENVO:00009003; feature: ENVO:2100002; material: ENVO:00002003 | host: Homo sapiens | place: USA | collected 2014 ...
GAAAAGCTGACACCGATCGCAATTTTGCTGACACATGGACATTTTGACCATGCGGGTGGAGCGGAGGAACTTGCAAAACATTTTGATATCAAAATATATGCCGAGGAGCATGAAAAAGAGACCTTAGATACGCCGTCTCTCAATTTAAGCGGCTGGGAAGGTGTACAAAAGACCTATCATGCGGATGTATTTTTGAAGAATGAGCAGGAGATCGACCTTGCCGGTTTTCATATCCGTGTATTCCATACACCGGGACATACGGTGGGTGGCTGCTGCTATTATTTCCCGTATCAGAATGTAGTTTTTTCCGGGGACACCCTATTTTGCACATCGGTGGGACGCACCGATTTCCCAAAGGGCAGTGCAGCACAGATCATCCGCTCCATTAAGGAGAAACTTCTGCCGCTTCCGGATGAAACGACCGTGTACACCGGACACAATGATATTACAACGATTGGGGCAGAGCGGATGTATAATCCGTATCTGTAAGTGAGAGGTTTTGGGATGATAGAAGTTTTATTAAATAAACCGGAATTTGAATATGATATTCATTCTCTGATCAAGGCATTTTTCCCGGAACAGTATGTGGGTGTATCGGCAGAAAAAAAAGAATATGATGAAAAGATCGATATCCGCATGCAGGTAAACTACGGGGAAGATACGATTCAGATCACATGGCAGGAGATCGTGCATGCAAATGAGGATGCGCAGGCAAATGAAAAACCGGGTCAGGAAGAAGTAAAAGAGATACCGGGTGAGACAATTCAGGTAGATTTTTCGGATCGCGTGCGGACGAAAAATCAGCTGAAGCAGATGCTGTACCGTATGCTCTGTGATTATACGAAACGAACACTTCCATGGGGAAACCTGACCGGAATCCGTCCAACGAAGATTCCTATGAAATTGCTGGAGGAAGGAAAAAGCCGGGAGGAAATCTACCGGTATATGAAGGATACCTATTTGGCTTCCGATGAGAAGATTGAACTTGCAACCGATATTGCAGAACGAGAAAATGCGATCTTAAAGAAAATTGATTATGACAACGGATACAGTCTTTATATCGGAATCCCGTTCTGTCCGACGACCTGCCTGTACTGCTCGTTTACATCATATCCGCTTGTAAGCTGGAAGAACCGTGTGGATGCTTATTTAGATGCACTGGAAAGAGAGATTGATTATACGGCTGCAAAGTTTTATCACAAGAATTTAAATTCCATTTATATCGGTGGCGGAACGCCGACAACATTAGAGCCTTATCAGTTAGACCGTCTGATCCGTAAAATTAAATGTAGTTTTGATTTGTCAGACTGCCTTGAGTTTACCGTGGAAGCCGGCAGACCGGACAGCATCACAAGAGAAAAATTAGAGGTGCTGCGCAAATGGGGAATCACACGAATTTCCATCAATCCGCAGACCATGCAGCAGAGAACGCTCGACCTGATCGGAAGGCACCATTCGGTAGAACAGACTGTGGAAAGTTTTAAGATCGCAAGAGAACTTGGATTTGATGATATTAATATGGATCTTATTATGGGACTGCCGGAAGAATCTTTAGAGGACGTACGCGATACATTAGAGCAGATCATGCAGTTAAAACCGGACAATCTGACTGTTCACTCTCTGGCACTAAAACGCGCGGCGCGCTTAAATATGTTCAAGGAAGACTATAAAGATTATAAGATGGTCAACACGCAGGAACATATGGACCTGACCGCTTCCTATGCGAAGAAGATGGACCTGTTCCCTTATTATCTGTACCGCCAGAAGGGAATGGCGGGAAACCTTGAGAATGTCGGTTATGCGAAAGAAGGAAAAGCGGGAGTTTATAATATTCTGATCATGGAGGAAAAACAGACCATCGTGGCGTGCGGAGCAGGAGCTTCGACAAAACGTGTCTGGAATCAGCCAAATCCGGACGGCACTCATCGGATCGAACGATGCGAGAATGTCAAGGATGTCGGGCAGTATATCGAGAGAATTGATGAGATGATTGAGCGGAAGCAGAAACTTTTTGCAGAAGAATAAAAGGGTTTTTCTTCCTGAAATAGTACATCAAATGAGGGTTAGTACATCAAAAAATTACCCAATAATACGGAATAACCTGTGAGATGTATTGAAACAACCTAATAACTGTGCCTGAAAGGACGAATTCATTTTAGAAGATGAGTTCGTCCTTTTCTGTTATAGTCAATTATTTTATTTCAGGAGGAAAAGAACATGAACAACACAGCGTTAGGAGCAAAAAACACAAAGAAACAGGAAATTGTATTTATCAGTGAAGCACATGAAAAATTCTACTATGAAAAATTAAAAGAGGTGCGGTATCAGGATGTGGGAGTATCCCAAAGTTTGTGTAAACCTCCAAACTGATGTAAGATAAAATTACTCAGTTTGGAGGTTATTTTTATGGCAAGAAGAAAAGACAGCCCACAAAAAGCAGCAATGAGAGAAATGATGCGTGACATGATGTCTGTCCTTTTGGAAGGTGCTTTGGATGAAGAACTGGATGAGGAATTAGGATATTCCAAGTATGATTATCGTAACAAAGAAACAGACAAATTGAGACATGGAGGAGCGGTAAGAATGATTATAAATGGTGAATGTGGAGCGTTTTCTATGAAACTGCTTCAATGCTTTCTGGCTGCTGCTATGCGAAAAGAGTGGGTGCAGAAAGTAGAAACGGATACGGAAGCGTAATAGGATGCAACCTGGGTAATGGGAAAACAGAGAAATAGTATCTTATCATTTTTTTATGAAATTGGATGAGATTCTGCATGTATAATACGATTCTACCATTAAGGGGTGTACTTTTTGGGACAAAATAGATACTATAATTCTGAAAGGGGGAAGTATTTATGGACCTTGTGAAAATCGGAAGCTATATTGCAGAAAAAAGAAAAAAACTTGGTATGACTCAAAAACAGCTTGCTGAGAAACTGGGTAAGAGTGATAAGTCAGTTTCCAAATGGGAACGTGGGATTTGTTTACCAGATGTGTCTGTGTATTTAGAATTATGTGAAATATTAGGCATCAGTCTAAATGAATTTTTGGCAGGTGAAGATATTGAGGTAACTAATGTAGAAAAAAAATCGGAAGATACACTGATACAGATATCAAAAGATAGTAGTTATAAACAGCGTTATTTAAAGAAGATTATTGCTGTACTTCTTATTGCTGTGGGAGTATTTGTTATTACTCTTGGAATCATGGTATGTAATAAATTGCGGCAACCACAAAATTATATAGAAGCAGTAGATCCGGATAGTGTAGAAATGAAAACGGCTGAATTGTTGTCCGGAATTGATGGAACCATGATGTTTCGATACAATTCAAAAGATACATTTCAAGCATTATACGTTTACTTGTCAGAATATCATTCTGGAAAACGAGTTTCTCATAAACGAGTTTTGGAACTTTCCTATGAGGACGTGAAATCTGCAAAAAATGGATTGATTGTCATCACTCCGGATTTTGATAATTTTACTGCAAAGCTTATTGCAGCAGATGAATATTCAAAATATATGACAGAAACGCCAATCTTGGAAGGTGTTGCAAACAGAGAATATTATGGAAGATCTGCGACCTCTATAGAGAACAAAAGCACGATAGAGTACGGAACAGAGCAAGGATTGGCAGCACTGATCTATGGCGAACAAGGAGTGAGTTCGTTGCCGATACAGGACATTACAGGAGAATACATAGATACAGATAATGAGTATATGTATTATTATTCGGCTGAGTTTGTAAAATAAGAATAGCAAAAGTGAGAAGAGGATATTACAAATCATTGTTTTGATAATTCGGTGGTATCCTCTTTGTGGATTTCAGAATTTGTTTCTCAGCTTTCGGTATTCTCTCGGCGAATATCCTTTCAACTTGTGAAAAAGCCGGCTGAAATAAAGCTGGTTATCATATCCGACAATCTTAGAAATCTCATTGATGGAATAAGTTGTTGTTTCAAGTAACATCTGAGCATTGTTGATGCGGATTCCTACAATGAATTGCATTGGTGTAGAACCGGTATATTTTTTGAAATTTCGGATAAACCAGCTGACACTCATGCCTCGTGAGGCAGCATAATCATCAATATTGATATTTTGATTGTAGTTTTCACTGAAAAAGGTAACAGCATTATCCATCTCATGATCAAGATATTCATTTTTTAATATGTGCTCTCTTGTCAGTTCCCGGTGGAAACTGATCAGAAGATGACGTAGCAAAAGGACAAGCATTTCCTCATAATTGTCTTGACAGCGTTGGAGCTCGATAATGATACGTTTGAAAATTTGTTCATATTCATTAGATGTACCCACTTGAAAGACACGTTCTTTATCCGGAAACCCATATTGACGTAAGATATTTTTCACATTGCTTCCTGTGAAGTGAATCCAGTATACTTCTGTCTTATCTTCTCCGTAATATTCATATTTTTGGAGTTCTTTCGGTCTGTACAGTACAATGTTGCCGGCTGGAACAATCGTTTCATTATTTACATTATCAAAATGAAAATGCCCACAACCAGCAGTGATATATATAATCTGATAATCCAGACGACCCCTTGGACGGTAGGTCGGAAGTTTGGGATGTCTGGAAAGACGGTAAGTACCACAGCTACCGACAATCAGCGGACGACTTTTGTCTTTGAAATCCATATGTGAGTGGTTCAAATAACCGGTGTTCAAATACATAGGAGGGCACCTCTTTTCGTACTTTTTATCATTGTATCATTTAGTGCATATTTTGTCTAATCCAATTCATAGACATATTTTGCGGATTAGGATAAGCTATATACAGCATAACTAAGGAACGTAAACAAAAAGTAAAGTATAAGGTTTGCTTTAGGAAAACAAAGAACAAAAAAGTATATGTATTGGAGGAGAGCTATTTATGATCGTACCACGTTATTATGAAAATCTAAGCGTACTGCACGAAAACACAATGCCAGCCAGAGCCTATTATATTCCGGCATCCAGAAGAATGGATAACTTGGTGGAACACAGAGAAGAGTCAGATCGTATGCAGTTATTGAATGGAACTTGGAAATTCCAGTATTTTAACAGCATCTATGACATTCAGGATTCTTTCTTTGAGAAGAATTATGATACAGAAAATTTTGATGAGATTCAGGTTCCAAGTGTATGGCAGATGGCTGGATATGATACACACCAGTATACAAACATCCGGTATCCATTTCCGTTTGATCCACCATATGTGCCACAGGACATTCCGTGTGGAGTCTATGTACATACTTTTGAGTACAGTAGAGATGAGAAAGCGCCAAAATCTTTTTTGAACTTTGAAGGAGTAGACAGTTGCTTTTACGTATGGATCAATGGCTCTTACATAGGATACAGCCAGGTTTCGCATATGACCAGTGAGTTTGATGTTACCGATGTACTTCAGGATGGAATGAATACGGTGGCAGTGTTGGTAATGAAGTGGTGTGATGGTTCCTATTTGGAAGATCAGGACAAATTCCGTATGAGTGGTATTTTCCGGGATGTGTACATTTTGAAACGCCCAAAACAGGCAATCAGTGATTATCATATTAAAACAAGAATTGAGGATATGCTTGCGAAAGTAGAAATTGAAATGAAATTCTACTCTCCGTTAAATGTAAAAATTTCGATTGAAGATAGAAATGGAGCAGTTGTAGCACTAGGAAGTATTGCTGAAGAAGGGAAAGCTGTATTAGAAATCGCAAGTCCGGAACTTTGGAATACAGAAAATCCATATCTATATAAACTGATTCTTGAAACAGAGAATGAAGTAATTGTAGATCACATTGCATTAAGAAAGATAGAGATTAAAGACCAGGTTATTTATTTAAATGGACAGAAGATTAAATTCCGTGGTGTCAATCGACATGATTCTGATCCGGTTACTGGATTTACAATCAATACGGAACAGATTACAACCGATCTTACGTTAATGAAGCAGCATAATTTTAATGCGATCCGTTCCAGCCACTATCCGAACGCACCATTTTTCTATGAAATGTGTGACAAGTATGGATTCATGGTAATAGATGAAGCAGATATTGAAGCTCATGGTCCATTTATGATCTACAGAAAAGAAGACACTGATTACAATCGGTTCAAACGATGGAATGAGAAGATTGCAGATGATCCGGTATGGGAAGAGGCAATCGTTGATCGCGTAAAACTCATGGTGGAACGTGACAAAAACCGTTTCTGTATTGTCATGTGGTCAATGGGAAATGAGAGTGCTTATGGCTGCAACTTTGAAAAAGCACTGGAATGGACAAAGAATTTTGATCCAGACCGTATCACACAATATGAGAGTGCAAGATACCGTAATTATGATGAAACATATGATTACAGCAATCTGGATGTGTACAGCCGGATGTACCCAGCGCTTTCCGAAATTCAGGAATATCTGGATAAAGATGGAAGCAAACCCTTCCTTTTGGTAGAGTACTGTCACAGCATGGGAAACGGACCTGGAGATTTTGAAGATTACTTCCAGATGATTCAGGATAATGATAAAATGTGCGGCGGCTTTGTCTGGGAATGGTGTGACCATGCGATTGCTCATGGAACTGCTGAGAATGGAAAGACTATATATGCTTATGGGGGCGACCATGGCGAAGAAATTCATGATGGCAACTTCTGTATGGATGGATTAGTATATCCGGACAGAACGGTACATACAGGACTTTTGGAATACAAGAATGTTTATCGCCCGGCAAGAGTTATTTCCTATAACAAAGAAAGCGGAGAACTGGTGCTTCATAATTACATGGATTTTGATGACTTGAAAGATTATGTGAAGATTAGTTATGAGCTGACCCAGGATGGTCTTGTGATCAGCAAAGGCATACTTCCGGAGTTTTCTGTGGCACCACACGGGGAAGGAAAAGCAAACCTGAAGATCAATGTTCCAGAGAATGGGAAATGTTATTTAAAACTTATTTACCATCTGAAAAAAGAATTGCCACTGTTGGATGAAGACCATATTCTTGGATTTGATGAAATTGAGGTAAGTAAAGAGGATACAAAATGTAAACTTGCAGAGAAATGGATACCAAAAACAGTAGTGGACTCTGAATTACAGGTAAATGAAAATGATACACAGATTCATATCAAGGGGCGTGAATTTGCTTATACCATAGACAAACGTACTGCACTCTTTACAGAGATGAAATTCGCAGGGAGGGAATACTTGAACCATCCGATGGAATTAAATATTTGGAGAGCTCCAACAGATAACGATATGTACATCAAGTCTGAATGGAAGAAAGCCCACTATGATAAGGCTTACACAAGAGCCTATACGACAGAGGTTGTGCAGGGAAAACATGGTGTGAAGATTACAAGCCATGCTTCCGTTGTGGCAGAGACAGTACAGAAGATTCTTGATGTGACGATTACATGGAAAATAGAAGCTGCTGGAAAGATTGATGCAGATATTGCAGTAACAAAAGACGATGAATTCCCGGATCTTCCGAGATTTGGTGTGAGGATGTTCCTGGATAAAAAACTTTCAGCTGTAAGATACTTTGGAATGGGACCACAGGAAAGTTATTGTGATAAACATCAGGCTGCGAGCCACGGTTTGTACCGGGCAGATGTAGGGGATTTACATGAGGACTATATCCGTCCACAGGAAAATGGAAGCCATTATGATTGTGAATATGTAGAGCTTAACAACAGCCGATATGGAATTGTGGCATCCGCAGAAAAGGCATTTTCATTCAATGCTTCTTATTATACACAGGAAGAACTTGAGAAGAAAACGCATAATTATGAATTAATAGAATCAGATAGTGTAGTATTTTGCGTTGACTACGCATTAAATGGCATTGGTTCTAATAGTTGTGGTCCAGTTGTATTGGATCAGTACCGATTTGATGATGTATTATTCCGGTTCCAGTTTACACTGATACCGTATGTAAAGGGATAATAAAGTTTCATGTAACCCGTAAACAAGGAAAGAGAGTCTGATTGTAATGTAAAGTCCGGATATACAGAGCAATCAGACAAAATCAGAGAAAAAAACAGAATTGGATATCATACGGTTAGCCATATTGAGATTCTAAGTGCGATGAAGATGAGGAGCAAAGAAATTCGATGGAAGAAAAAAAGTATTTGAAATGGTATAACAAAATTGGATACGGATCAGGTGATATTGCAGGTAATGTAGTCTATGCGTTCCTGACATCTTTTATGATGGTCTATCTGACGGACTCGGTAGGACTTGCTGCAGGTGTCGTGGGTACCCTGATTGCCGTATCAAAACTATTTGATGGTTTTACGGATATATTTTTTGGATCAATGATTGACAAAACACACAGTAAAATGGGAAAAGCGAAACCCTGGATGCTATACGGATATATTGGTTGTGCCATTACGCTGGTCGGCTGCTTTGCAGTACCGGTGAGTTTGGGAACAACGGCTAAATATGTATGGTTCTTTATTTCTTATACACTGTTAAATAGTGTGTTTTATACAGCAAACAATATTGCTTATTCAGCACTTACGTCACTGATTACAAAGAACAGCAAAGAGCGTGTACAGATGGGATCTTACCGTTTTATTTTTGCATTTTCAACAAGTCTTCTGATTCAGGCGATTACAGTTGGATTTGTAGATAAATGTG